>Ga0208462_1000021_pt1 | contig 248668 bp, 226 predicted proteins | sample AD_SCU001_MetaG_FD_184452 | JGI IMG/M metagenome (GOLD analysis project Ga0208462, IMG submission 184452) | Active sludge microbial communities of municipal wastewater-treating anaerobic digesters from China - AD_SCU001_MetaG (SPAdes) (version 2) | ecosystem: Engineered > Bioreactor >...
TGATGATGATTACGCTTATCGTTCCGATCATTACCCCGCAGATCGTAAGGATTATACCGATTACGCCACCGTTGACCTTCCGATAAGCAATGATCCCTCGATAATCAGTACAACCATCGAACAGATGGTTCCCGATTGGGGAACGCCGATGCGATCGGGTATCTATAAGGCGATCAACGAACTGAACGTCAATGGCAACACTGATGGCGTGAAAGCCGTCATTGTCCTTTCTGACGGAGATTACAACCACTACGGCGATCCGCTCGCGAGGGGCAGTGCAAAACCGAAAAAGGATCTAGAGGATTTCACCGATCGCACGACAGAATACTTCCCCTTTGATGGGCTTGGGGTAGGAAGAACAAGCAACCAGAACATGTCGGTCTTTGCAATGAACCATGATGTCCGCATTTACTCCATCGCTTTTGCAAACGACATTTCTGATTATGGTAAAGAAACCCTCAGGATTCTGGCGGAATCCACCGGTGGGAGTTATCACTATGCACCTACCGGTGACGCTCTTGCCCAGATCTACACCGACATCGCCGGCGAACTCAAGACCGAGGCCGGCGTCGATACCGAACTGGACGTCGTCTTCGAGAAGGTGGAAGTAAACGGGAATTTCACCAACGGAACCAGTGTATTCGACTATGTCCACAAAGGCAATGTATCGACCACCATCGAGAGCTGGGTCGACAACGAAACGGGGCATGTTGAGATCATCCCTCGTCACATTCGCGACGACACGCCGAACTGGACTCCGTCGAACCCGCACCTTCCCTTCAACATCGGCACCGTGCGCCTCGGGCAGACCTGGGAGACGACCTTCAGGCTAGCGGTGAAGGCGGAAGGCAACATCAACATCTTCGGCCCGAATTCGACGATCACGTTTAACAACGGCGAGAATACGCTGGAACTCCCCGACACCTTCATCACGGCCTACCCCCTGAACAACACCGGGATGGACTTTGCGGTGCTCAACATTAGCAACTTGAATTTCACCGGCACAGAGCCGATCGATGAGTTCTTCCCGGTCACCTGGGACCTCAACTACACCGGGCTGTACGGCGTGACGGAGGATGTCTTCTACTCCAACGACAACGAGTACACCTGGGTGAAATTCGACACGCTCAGCGCCACAAACGAGACAACGAGTGGAGAATCCACGCTGGACGTGCGGGGTCTCCCGCCCGGCGAATACATCATCTGGGTCCGTGGTTATGCACCGGATACCGAGGACGCCTCAGAAAAGATTACTGGGAATGTAAATGCCGGGGCGACGGGAAGCGCGTATATACGTATCCAGTGAGGGGCTCCGGCACCCTTTTTTCCAGCAGGTGGGGTGCGCCCCTGAACTCCCTGCGGCCCGTACCCTCGTCCTGCGGTTGGCCGTCTTACTCATGCCCTGCGGAGATAAGAGCCCGATACCTTTCTCCCCCTTCCCTCCCCGACCTCGTTCCGGCTGCGGCACCAGACTGCGCCCGGGTGCCCTCCGGTGCACCTGCACAAACCTATATTTAATTCGAGCGGAACACCCCTCGCTCCACGGATGGCAAATTTTTAATCGATCCTGGACATCTGCATTTAAATCTTTGATTTGAACTCATAACGACTCTTTTTTTGGATACTGATGTGCGGAAAATATGTCCTGGATTCCCTATATGATTGTTGTGTGGTGCTAATAGTAATCTGTAAAACAGTTCTAGCGAAAAATATCGTTTAAATTTCCTTTGTAGTGGCAATCAGGGTGGTTTTTGCAGGTTTTGGATGCCTGCCCTAAATTCAGATCAAATCCGAAAACATATATATATGATGTGGGATCACGGCTCCCTGATCTCGATATGAATTTTCAAAAAGTAGTGCTCCTCACGATCCTGCTCGGCCTGATCGTTTCTGCCGTGAGCGCGGCGGACCCGGATCGGATCCAGCTCTCGACCGATGCCGACTGGCTGGTGGCGAACGGAGTTGATTCGGCGGTTATATCGATACAGGCACTCGACGCGAGCGGAGTGCCGCTTAAGAACTGCACCGTGGCGCTCGGTGTCGACCCGATCTACGGCCGCATCTCGCCCGCGACCGTCACCACCGGTGTTTCCGGGATCACGATCGCCACGTTTACCGCCAGCCGGACGAGCGGCACCGCGGTGATAACCGCACGGGCCGGGGCGGTGGAAGAGACGCTCCGCCTCTCGATCGACCATGACCTGCCCTGCCGCGTCACGTACCTTGACTACGAGTCTGAGGTGACTGCGGGCGCCACCACCACCATCACCGTGGGGCTGGCCGACCTGCACGGCAACATGCTGAACGATCAAAGAGTCGCCGAGACCGTGCGCTTCAGCGCCGGTTCGGTCGATGACGATGCCGCTTTCATCGACGACGGGGGAGATCCGGTGCCCGAACTTGAACGGACCGTCAACGCCACGGGGTTCGTCCAGGTGCCCTTCCGGACCAGCCGCACCGTCGGCGAGAACATTGTCCGGATAGGCGTTCTCCAGGATGGAACCAGCCGCTACATCTCCATCCACGGGCAGCCTACAGGGATTCCTGCTGCGATCGCCGTCGCGGTCAGCCCTGATGCCGACCCGGTCCCCTACCAGCCCGCCGACAGCGAGAGCATGTTTACTTTGACCTACAGGCTTTTCGATGCCTGGGGCAACCCGGCGGCCGGCCGTGACGTACGGGTCGTTACGTCGCTCGCGGGAGAAGAGGTAGTCCTGACGACGAACGGCATGGGCGTCGCCTGCCTCACCTACGGCCCGAAGGATACCACCGGTATCGTCACCCTCACTGCGACGGCTGTGGACAATGCGAGTGTGACGATAGCGCAGGAGGTCGAGTTCATCCACACCGATCCGGTGAACATGCTCCTCTCGGCAAGCCCTCAGTCCATGCCGAGCCGGGATGTCGATAGAAACTCCGTTGCGGAACTTCGGGCCAAGGTGATGGATGTCAAGGGGAACCCGGTTGATGGCGAGACGGTGACGTTTGCTATCGTTCCCGGATCGATCAACCTTGGCGGATCTAACTCGACCGAAGATCCCTATCTTGGGGAGATACCGGGACAGAACGTGGCCACAGCTGTCACCATCAGTGGGTCCGCTATCGTCAAGTTCCACCCAGGATCGTTTGCCCCCCCGGAGGTGGGAAAAAAGGCCTCTGCGAGGGGCAATGTAACCGTCCGGGCGACGTGGGAGAACGTCAGCCGGGATATCATCCTGACCTGGATGAACTACCCTTACCTCTCCGTGGAGACGGAGGTCTCGGACCAGAGGGTTTTAGTGAATAATACAACCGACGTCACGGTCAGGCTGAAGGGCGATGGCTGGGCGCTCCGGCCGGACCCGATCGATGTGGTGCTGGTGGTGGACCGGTCGGGGAGTATGGCGGGCACGGACGTGAACCCGACGCGGATGGCGGCGGCAAAGGCTGCGGCGAACGACTTTGTCGATCAGATGAGTTTAACGGCGGGTGATCGTGTGGCACTGGTCTCGTTCGCATTCGGCGCCACACTGGACCAGGAGTTGACCGATGAAGAGAGTGAGATAAAGGGAGCAATAAACCGGTTGCCGACGGACGGTGGGACGAACATGAGGATGGCGTATTACACCGCAATAAAGTATCTCAAGGAGAAGGGCAGGCCGGAAGCGGTCAAAGCGGTCATCCTCATGAGTGATGGGGATTGGAACTACCATGGCTCGCCGCTGGCAAAAGGTGTAGGTTACGCGGACAACAACCGCTATCTCACCCGTCGTTCTTCATATGGGGCGCAAGCGCCTCTATCCGGGTACTGTTGGAGCGGGCTTGTCAACAGTTACGATTTTTCGGATGAAAAGTACGAGTGGTATCACGACCTCCCAAATCCGAAGGGTGGCGCGGACGTTCAGAGGCAGGCCGGTTGGGGGGACTGGTATGACACTGAGGGAAATCGGTGGGTCAGTACCAATCCCGCCAGCTGGACCTGCGATAACGGTCAGTTCACCAACCAGAACATGTCGGTGTACGCCAATAGCGGTGATGAAACGAACAGAGTGAAAATCTACAGTATCGGGTTCGCTTCGAGACTGAATTCCGACGTCGAGCGTGGTCTTAGTGTCCTGTCCCGGGCGGCCGGAGGAAAATACGTCTGGGCCAAGGATGAAGCAGCACTCAAGAACGTCTATACCGACATCGCCGGCGAACTCAAAACAGAGGCCGGCATCGACACCACCATGGTCCTCGACTTCGACATGGTCCGGGTTAACGACGAAGATCGGGAGGGCAAGGATGTATTCGATTACATCTACGAGGATGGAGTATCAACCACCGTCGAGAGCTGGGTCGAGAACGAGACCGGGCACCATGAGATCATTCCCCTGACAACCATCAACCAGACCGACGACTGGAACGACGACCATACCCTGCAGTTCGACGTCGGCACAGTGCACCTCGACCAGACCTGGGAGGCGACGTTCCGCCTCCGGGTGCTCACCGACGGCAACATCAACATCTTCGGACCCAATTCAACGATCACGTTCAACGACGGTGCGGCTGAACTCGGCCTCCCCGACACCTTCATCACAGCGGTTCCGGATCTCAACAACACGGGCCTCGGTGCCGCGACGCTCACCCTCTCAAACCCGCGCTACACCTGCACGGAGCCGGTCGAGGAGTTCCTCACCGCTGCCTGGGACCTCACCTACACCGGGTCGACAACCGCAACCGAGTTCGTGGAATACTCAAATGACGGCGGCCTCTCCTGGGTGCGGTTCGACACCCTGACCGCAGACGGTACCGTGGCCGATGAAACCTCCTCTCTCGATGTCCTGGCGCGCCCGCCGGGTGAATACCAGGTCCGGATACGCGCCTTTGCAGACGATGCGCCCGATGCTGTGCTGATCTTCCCCTCGATCAGGGTCGGAGAACTCCGTGCGGCGTATATCCGGCTTGCATAACCTTTTTTGGTGCACAAAGCACGTATTCGGCAAAAATGACGGACCCAGCGGGAATTGAACCCGCGTCCTTGGGTTCGAAGCCCAAAAGGATGTCCTCTACCCCATGGGTCCCCACATGGGTTTCTATCATAAGTTATTAAGCGTTTTTATGCCAGTACCCTATACAATGATTATCTCGTCCAGCGAAATCGTTCGCCGGCTCCAGAACGGCGATCTTGTCATCGAGCCCTATCACAGTGCATCTCAGCAGCCTGCCTCTTACGATCTCCGTGTGGCCGAAGAGACCGTGCTTCCGCGCGGGGCATGCACCCTTGTTCCTTCGATTGAGTGGGTGGAGCTTCCAAAAGACCTCGCGGCAACCCTCCGGTGCCGCTCTTCGCTCGCTCGCCGCGGTGTCCTCCTCGGCGGCGGGTTCGTTGACCCCGGGTTCCGCGGCCAGCTGACGCTCTGCCTGACGAACGCCGGCGCGGAAGAGATTTGCCTCTCAAAAGGCGACCGGGTGGTGCAGATGATCCTGCAGGAAGTGCTGAACGGCGACCGGCTTTATGTGGGCCGGTATCAGGATAGTGTTGGCGCGGTGCATACACGATGACGCCATCGATACGGTCGGAGCGGAAGTACCTTGAACTCCTGAGGATCCTCGCGGAGTCGCACGAACCCCTGGGCGCGAAGAGATTGAGCGAGAAGATGGCCGAACGGGGTTTTGTCTTGAGCGACCGCGCCGTCCAGTACTACCTTCAGTACCTTGATGAGATGGGATTTACAGAGAAGGTCGGGAACCGGGGCCGCATTCTTACCGAGGCAGGGATTGCCGAGAGCGAGAGCGCGCTCGTCGACGAGCGGATCGGCTTCATCATATCGAGGCTTGAGCAGCTGGCCTTCCGGAGCACCTTCGATCCGGCAACCGGGACAGGGAGCGTCGCCTACAACCTCTCCTTTGTGCGGGAGGAGGACCTTCCCGCCGTTACGGCGGCCTTCGACGAGGTGGCAGCAGCGGGCTATGGGTTCCTGAACACCTACCGGGTCGTCGACTCCGATCCCCGCATACCCGCCGGCCATGCCGGGATCATGACGGCCTGCAGCGTCACCCTGGACGGCGTCCTCCAGAAGATGGGTATTCCGACGAGGCTCGAGTATGCTGGCAGGATCGCCGTCGATGAGAACGGCTCCGCCGGGTTCCTCGATCTCATCGGTTACCGGGGAGCGTCGGTCGATCCGCTCCACCTCTTCATATCCGCCGGACTTACCTCGATACACCGGCTGGTGACGACCCGTGCCGGCGTCGCGCTTGCGAACGTCCGCGCAGTACCTGCTGCCGCACGGTACCGGGTGGAGGTGGCTGTCGGCCTGATGGAAGAATGCGGGTTCACCTTCCCTGCTGGAGGAGGTATCGGGGAGTTTAATCTCCCCAAACACCCTTATCGGCTCTCGATCGTCGCGTTTTCCGGAATGAACATGGTGGGGAACGCTGTTGAGAAGGGCTACGCTATCAGGACCGAGATTGGCGCCGGAATCATACCGTTCGAACGAATAGCAGAAGCTACCGGATCCAGGTGAACCCGTCGTCGGGGTCATCTTCCGGTTTTTTCTCCTCCCTGCTCTTCTGCCGGGCAGCCGCGTCGATCACCTCGAGCCTTCCGCGCGCGGGGTCAACCTCCTTCGGGCGGGGCCCCGGCCGGGCGAGTCCCCGGCCGGTCTGGTCGAGATGGGTATCCTTCGGCGCGGGGCCCGCCCCGCGCATATGCAGACCGGACTTATCGAACGCGCCGTCGATCGGCCGTCGTGTCTTTCGGTCCAGCGCGACCGTATCCCCGGTGTAGATCCCATCCTTCGGCCGCTGTACTCCGTGATCGAATGTGACCTGCTCTCTGTCGAACACCCCGTCTTTCGGGTGTTGTACGGGCTTTAAAGGTGCGGAGTAGATTACCGCGTCATCCTTCGGAGCGGTCTTTCCGATGCTGATCCCCTTCAGGCCGAAGGTGGCGTTCTTTGGAGCGGGCACAGACGAGGTGACCGAGGCAGATCCGGTGAGGTCGATCTCCCTCCCGCCCTGCCTGGGGGGCAGGATAACGGCCCCGTCGTCCTGTTTCTTATCCGGCTTCGGGATCATTTCAATGGTATCGTCCCTGCGCTTCTCGCCGCCCTCGCTACCGCCCGGGAGCGTGATCATCTCGTCTTTCTCTGGTGCGGGTATCTCTGCCACGTATCCACTCTCCTCCAGAAATGCCGCCTCAAGGGGAGAGGCGAAACCCGGGTCTTCTTCCCACTCCGGCAGTCCGGTACCGGCACCCGATGTCGGGGCCGCCTCCTCACCGCGCAGCCGCTCCTCCTCTTCGGCGTTCAGTCGTTCCTCCTCGCACTCAAGTTGGTACTCCGTCCGGATATCCCGGAGCTCCTCGACCCGGGGGATGTTGGATAACCCCGAGAGCATGATGATGATCCCGACAAACGATGTGTTCTTCACCGGATAGTCGCCGGATCGCATCTCGAGCCCGGCGATGCTCCGGTCAATCCACTTCCGGACGGTCTGGAATCCCTTCATCGAGAGTTCGGCCGAAGGGCCGGCGATCAACACCAGCGCCTTGTCGGCGCTCGTGAGGTCACAGGGGACTGATATCTCCTCATAGACTGCCTTTTTGGCGAGAGAAATGATCCGGGCGGCCTTCTCCTGTGAACCCTGAATGAAGTCTTTGAGCGACTGCCGCCGGCGGAGGAAGTTCAACCACCCGGTCGGCAGCCGTTCGGCGGCATACCCGACCGCGACGAAACCGTTCCCTTTCAGGGTGTTGAGGACCTCTCCGGCATCCAGGACGACCTCGGCGACATCGAGACCGGACTCGTTGAACTCTCCAGCACGAAGAAGGAGGCCGATCTGCCGGGCAACCCGTTCATTGAGCATACTGTAATGGGTTCTCGGATCCGATCCTATGGGGATCTGGCGCAGCTGGCCCATGACGCCGGTGTTCTCCGTCTCGGCCGCAGCTGCGGCTGCCCTGATCTTATGCGACCAGGTTTCGTTGTCGAAGAGGATGACGGCGTCGACGAGTTCCTGGAGCATGTCGAGGTCGTCAGCGGCCTTGGCCGAGACCCGCTTCCCCTCCTCCAGGCACGGGAGTATGGCGAGGGCGAAGATCGGTTCCACGTAAGACTTCCGGATATTGCCTATAATGAGCGGCGCGATGTCGATGACGCTGCCCCCGAGCCCGCAGCAGAGGAGGATGGCGTCGATCTCCATCGTATCCATGCTCTGGAGCCGGGTCATCACCTCTTCGATATCGATCACGTCCGTGACCTGAGCGTGACCTGCGATGTCGACCCGCGGAAAGAAGATCCTTGCTGGGTTCGGGAGATGGCGGAGCTGGAGCAGGGAGTTTGGGTCGATGTCGATTGCTACCGCACTCATGCAGCAGACTTTGCTTCGCCGGTCATGGTCGTAGAGGTTATCCACAACCCGTGAGCCGGCGCCTCCGATCCCGATCGTCAGCACTCGCATACCGCTATACCCCCTGCCTGGTACCCTTCATCGCTGGAGTGACCTTTGCCGCGAAAGAGGCATGCATTTCACCCCAAACTACTGATGAATATGTGGGCGGGCGAACATATATATTTCTGTACGTTCCCTGGGGGAGGAACGCATCTGTTCATACTGTGCCTGTACTTATGTATTCCGGTTTAATCTCTCCATGCTGGAGTCCCCTGCAGGATAAGGGAAGAGACTTACCGGATGTCCTCGGGAACCTGGTACACCTCTTCATTTTGCACTACCTGTGCGGTACGTGCCGATTGATGAGCACAAAATGATAATATATTTAACTCCCTGCACGTAACTACTCAATGAGGTGCATAGCCTTGACTACATATGGAATTGAATTTGTGCCCGGAGCAATCAACGTCAAGCAGGTGGTGAAGTACACCAAGCTCGCAGAGTCGAAGGACATCGACTACGCCTGGATTACCAACCACTACAACAACCGTCATGCATACCCGACCCTCGCCATGATCGCGGCAAACACCGACTCGATCAAGATGGGACCGGGTATTATGAACACGTTCACCGACACCCCGGCAGCCATTGCGTCCTTCATGGCTACCTTAAACGAGATCTCCGACGGACGTGCCGTCCTCGGTATCGGGCCCGGCGACCTCTCGACGCTCCCGAAGCTCGCGATCGACCCCGTCAAGCCCGTCGGCCACCTGAAAGAGGGTGTTGAGCAGATCCGGAAACTCCTTGCCGGTGAAGAGGTCAAGAAGACCGGCAACATGGAATTCTTTGACTACGACGGCGCCAAGCTGACCGGCGTCACCCTGCCCGGCAAGAAGGGCATCCCGGTCTACATCGGTGCCCAGGGCCCCAAGGTCCTCGAGCTCGCCGGCACCATCGGCGACGGCGCTCTGATCAACGCCTCGAACCCCAAGGACTTCGACGTCGCCATCCCGATCATCAAGGACGCGATGGAGAAGGTCGGCAAGAAGACCTTCGATGTCGGCGCCTACACCGCCATGTCTATCGACATGAACGAGAAGAAGGCCCGAAACGCTGCAAAGATTGTTGCCGCATTCATCGCCGCCGGCTCACCGCCCGCGCTCCTCCAGCGCCACGGACTCAACCTGGACAACGTCGCGAAGATCAAGGAAGCGCTCGCACGCTTCGACTTCAAGACCGTCGGCGGACTCGTCGGAGACGGGGAGATCGACGCCTTCACCATCGCCGGAACCCCCGACACGGTCAAGCAGAAGTGCGAAGACCTCGCAAAGTCCGGAGTTACCCAGATCATCTTCGGCTCGCCGCTCGGCCCCGACATGACCAACTCCATCCGCCTGCTCGGCAAGTACATTGTCTGAGGCGGGTAAACACCCATCACTTTCTTTTCTTGAACCGTGCCGCCGGATAGCACATGCGAACCGGTTTCACGGGCATTTCCGGCAGTGGTAACTCTCCTCCAGACCCCGGGTTGCCGGCGGCGCGAACCCGGACAGGGTTTTATACGGTCGGCGCGCCAACCGGTGTATAAGGGGTTAGTTTGTTCACCACCCATGAGATACGGACAGAGCGGGGAGTTCTCCAGTACCGCCGGGAATCACTCACCGGCATCCGGTGCCGGATCAGCCCTGTGCGTTTCGAGCGGCAGATCGACACCGCCCCTGCCATACCCGACTCTCGTGACGGCTGCCCGTTCTGCCCCGGCGCCATAAATACTTCCACCCCGACGTTTGAGGACGGCAGCCGTCTCCGGTGCGGGGGGAGCGTGACGTTCCCCAACCTCTACCCCTTCGCCGAGCGGCACGTGGTCACGGTGATCACACCCGATCACACGCCCGGCCGGTTCGATACGAGGTGCCTTGCCGATGCCATATCCGGCACGGCACAGGCCCTGTCCGGGTCTCCGGGTTATGCGAGCATCAACTGGAACCATCTTCCTTCTGCCGGCGCGAGCATCGTCCACCCGCACCTGCAGGGCATCGCCGACCCGGAACCCACCCGCCTTGCGGAACTCTATATCTCCGCCGGCCACCGCTACTTCACTGATCACGGCCGCCTCTACTGGGAAGACCTGGTGGAGCGCGAACGCTGCTCTGAGCGGTTTCTTTTCGAGGACGATATCTTCTGGTCGGCAAACCCCGTCCCCCTCGGTGAGCGGGAGGTAAGGGGGATCCTCCCGGTATCGACGCTTGAGGAGCTCGAACCGTATATTGAGCCGCTGGCCCAAGGGATTCTCCGTATCGTCGATTTCTACCGGAGCCTCGGCACCCACGCTTTCAACGCCTCGATCGCCTTTGACGCCCCTGGAAAGGAAGGGCTGGGCCACCGGGCTTTCTGCTCTCTCATCGCACGGTTAAACCCGAACAGCCTCTCCATGTGCGATTCGGCGTTCATGGAGCGGCTGCACCTGGAGCCGGTCATCCTGACGCTCCCCGAAGATCTGGGCGCGCTCTTCCGGGAGAAAAGTTAATTTCGAGCCGCCGTCAACCTCTCCTCATGACGGACCCGCGCGCATTCCTGGTCGGCGGAGAATGGCGAACGAGCACTGATATCCTGGACATCCGGTTCCCCTACAGCGGGGAGACGATCGGTCGCGTCTGCCTTGCCGGAACCGGCGACATCGAGGATGCCCTCCGTTGTGCAGAACGGGGTTTCGATCTCACCCGACACCTTCCGGCCCACCGCCGCTCGGAGATCCTCTCCGCCCTTGCCGATCTCATCCAGGAACGCGCAGCGGATCTTATCGATACGATCATGCTCGAAGCGGGAAAGACCCGCGCCCTCGCTGAAAGCGAGGTCGTGCGTGCACGGGAGACCATCGAGGTGTCCGCTGAGGAGGCGCGCAGGATCGACGGCACAATCCTCCCGCTTGACTGGAACGCGGCCGGGGAAGGACGGTTCGGCTGCCTCCGCCGGTTCCCGCTCGGCCCGGTGCTCGCGGTCACGCCGTTCAACTTCCCACTCAACCTCGCCTGCCACAAGCTGGGGCCGGTCATCGCCGCCGGGGATTCCGTCATCCTCAAACCCGCGTCGGCCACCCCGATCTCCGCGCTGATGCTCGGGGAGATGGCGCTCGATGCCGGATTCCCACCCGAAGCGATCAGCGTCGTTCCCTGCCGGGTCGACCTCGCCGAACGGATGGTGCAGGACAGGCGGATCGCGTGTGTGAGTTTCACCGGAAGCCCGGCCGTCGGATGGCATCTCCGGGAGATCGCCGGTCGAAAGCGTCTCGGGCTGGAACTTGGTGGAAACGCGGCCGTGATCGTCCATGAAGATGCCGACATCCCCTTCGCGGTCGCCCGTATCGTTGCCGGCGCGTTCTCGAACGCCGGCCAGACCTGCATCTCGGTGCAGCGAGTCTATCTCCACCAACCGATATTCGAGGAAGCCCTTGCGCTGCTCGTCGACCGGGTCCGCGCCCTCACGGTCGGCGACCCGCGCGAGCACGGTACCGACGTAGGACCGATGATCTCGGAGTCTGCCGCAGTCAAGGCGTTTGCGAAGGTGCAGGACGCGGTCGCGGGGGGCGCGAAAGCGCTTGCCGGCGGAACCCGCGACGGCGCGTTCATTGCGCCGACGGTTCTCGTCGACACGATACCGGATATGGAGGTGAACCGGACCGAGGTCTTCGCCCCGGTGGTGACGGTCACCCCCTACGGTACCTTCGATGAAGCGATAGCGCTCGCGAACGATTCTGAATACGGGCTGCAAGCGGGCATCTTCACTCACGATGCCCGCAGGATCGCCCAGGCGTTCGCAGAGCTCCGGGTCGGCGGCCTGGTGGTCAACGACATCTCGACGTTTCGGATGGACCATGCCCCCTACGGCGGGGTCAAAGGTTCCGGCATCGGGCGTGAGGGGCCGAAGTACGCGATCGAGGAGATGACGGAAGAACGGATGATGATCTTTTCGCCGTAGGGGGTGTGCGACGGGCCGAAGGGCCGGAGCGTGAGCGCCGGTAGGAACGACGTTCCATGGGAATGCGATGGTCCGAAGGACCGGAGCTTGAGAAAACGCGAAGCGTTTTCGAGTTGTGGCAGGCTCCTTAGAGCTTCCTGAAACCCAGGAATTGTTTTTCCAATGGAAATTGCCAACACTGGCGTCAACTTCGCAGCTTCGGTGATACTATGTCATCATCCCTGCATTGTCAACGCACGCGAAGCCGCGAAGGGCGCGAAAGGAACTGCAAAATTCCTTACTGAACTTCGTGTGCGCCAACAGTAGAGGCCGAGGATACGGCCTCACGCGAAGTGCGAGGCCTTGATATAGAGATGGTTCCTGGAAATCCGAATGCCGCGCCATCGTCAGTGGAGACAGACACCATACCCTCTAAAGACTCGAAAAAAGAAGTGGTGTTGAATTTACTCGGGCTTGCTGATGAGTGCCGTCTTCGAGACGATCTCGCCGGTCTTCTTGTGCGGCTTCCTGATGACCGCATCCATGCCCTTATCGAGAGCACGGGCCTCCTCGCAGAGGACCATCGCCTGGCGCATCATCTCGTGGGCGCTCGCGACGATCGGGATGTATTTCTCCCATTCCTTCGTCATGAAGCAGCCCTTGACGTTGACGCCTGCGACCGCCTGTGCGATCTCGTAGGCGGCACGGGCCTTCGCGAGCGCGTAGGGGTTGCTGAACTCGCCTTCGACGGCCTTGTCGGAGGTCATGACGACCTTCGGGAGCGCGAGGTCCGCGCCCTTCTTGCCTGCCTTCACCTGGTCGATCACCTTGTCGAGTTCCATCTGCATCTTGCGGAACGCGCCGGTGAGGGCGAGCACCTTGACGAGGTTCCCGTTGTAGTCCGCCATCTCGATGGGGTCGAGGAACTCACGGCGGGCGCCGATCATGGCGTCGGCCTTCATGATGATGTAGCCGAAGTTGCTCGCCTTGAGCGCTTCGAACTGCTCCTTCTTGGTGGTGACATCGTCGGTGATGACGATGCAGGGAATTCCGGCCGCTGCGAGGTTTTCGCGGGCCTGGGTGGGTCCGGGAAGGACGCCGTTCGGGGAGACGACGATACAGAAGTCCGGGCCCCATGCCTTCATGTTGCTGACAACGCGGTCAATGTCCTCGGGCTGCAGTTTCGTGCCGGAGGTTGCCATGAAGGTGATGATGTCCTCACGGTCAGCGCGCTCGTCGAGCAGAAGTTCTCCCATTACACCACTGGCGATATTTCCCAGTTTCGCAATTCCTACTTTAACAACCACTTTAACACCTCTCAAAATTTGAGAACACGATAGTATCACCAAGTTCTCATATAAACGTTTTGAAAAAGCCCCGCAAATCCCGCCTGGAGGTGTGTGGTTAAGGAAAAGTGTTTAAATTTACACCGTCCATATATATCTGATGAAACAGGGTCTGCTTACCGATCGCCAGAAAGAAGTGCTGCGCTACCGGAAGAAGGGGTTGACGCAGCAACAGATCGCGGAGATTATCCATACCTCAAAGGCAAACGTCTGCACCATCGAAAAGGCAGCTCTCGAGAACATCGCGCGCGCACGCGAGACACTCGAGTTCCTCTACACCCTCGACGCCGTGCACCTCTGTACGCTTCAGAGCGGCCTTGACCTGCTCAAGGCCCCCGAGTTCATCTACGCCGAAGCCGAGAAGAAGGGGCTGAAGGTCAAATACGACACGATCTCGCTCATTAACAGGCTCAGAGATGCGAATCCCGAGCGGTTCAGGGGGAGGCAGGTCCGCGAGGACGTTGAGATCTATATCAACAAAGATGGCGACCTGTACTTCGGATGATGCGGTTTTCCCCGGGCGCGCACAGGCTCCGTGCCGGAGCGGCCGCCCTACGGGAGAGTGCCGCCCGGCCACCTGCTGCGAACCGGGTCACTGTTCCCTCCGTTTACCCACACGGCTGTGTGATCCGGCGCATAAATGCCGCGTCTACAGCACAGAGATGTTCGGCATAAATACCCGGAAAATGCGATAACAAGTTTTATATTCCATTTTAAGTAATGTTTAAGAAACCGCTCTGCACGATTCCGCCCGGATCCGGGTGTGCGGCGGCACCATACGTGCCTCCGATTCCCGGGATGTCCCCGGATCTCGCATTTAGGCAGATCAGGGACCTGCGGCGGAGGGTGTGAGAGGTACAAGACACCAGGTCGAACCCCTCCGCATGGAGGGTCGATGTCGATATGGAGTTGTGCTCGTCACAACGGGATGACAGGAGCTGGATCTGATCGAGACGTTGGGCCAACGCCAGTGCAGCGCGCCCGGTTCCGGGAAGAATGTTTCCGGAAGCGTCGGAGAGTCAGGATCTGTTGGCGACGACTGGAATGCACCCGGTGCACACCGGGACGGCAGCGAAGAGGCAATCGAACCATAGAGAGGCATATAGCTCGGTTTTCATCGCACTTCGCTCCTCCATCAGCTGTATCCCTTCACGCCGCGCCGAAACAGCGTGGTGTTCGATGTCCCCGCCCCATACGGGTTCGCCAGAATGGGCAGTCGCGCCGGCATGCCGGCGGATCGCCCGGCGCATGCATCGCTCTGCAGCAGGCCTGCAGTCGATGCATCACGCTACAACGCACGAAGGGTTGATTGAAACATGCCGAAGATTAACAGACCACGCAGAGGATCCCTCGCGTACAGCCCGAGAAAACGGGCAAAGAGCCCGGTTCCCCGGTACGGCTCATGGCCGGAATACACGGGAGCCCCGGCTGTGCAGGGATTTGCAGGGTACAAGGTGGGGATGACCCATGTCATCATGGTCGACGACCACAAGAGCAGCCCCACCGAAGGCAAGGATGTGATGGTGCCGGTGACTGTGGTTGAGGTCCCGCCCATGCGGGTCGCAGGCGTGCGCGCATACAGCGAGGACACCTACGGCAAGCATGCGCTGACCGAGGCGTGGACGACCGACCTCGACGAGGAGTTGTCCCGCCGGATCAACGTCCCGAAGAACCACGACACCGCCGCCGCCCTTGACGCCATCAGGGCCGCCATCGGCGAAGGCAAGGTCGTAGAACTCTACGCCCTGACCTACACCCGGCCCATGGAGATCACCGGCGTCCCGAAGAAGGTCCCTGACCTGATGGAGATGCGGATCGCCGGCGGAAGCCTTGACGACCAGATCGCCTATGCTGGCGAGATCCTGGGCAAAGAGATCACGATCTCCGGTAACCTCGAGGTCGGCGAGTACGTCGACGTCACCGCCGTCACTACCGGCAAGGGCACGGAAGGCCCCGTCAAGCGCTGGGGCGTCCAGGTCCGGAAGCGGAAACACTCCCGCGGCGGCAAGAAGCGCCACATCGGCAACCTCGGTCCCTGGCACCCGCACCACGTCAGGTGGCAGGTTCCGCAGTCAGGCCAGATGGGTTACCAGCAGCGCACTGAGTTCAACAAGCGGATCTTGAAGATCGGCACCGACGGCGACGAGATAACGCCGGCAGGCGGATTCCTGCATTATGGTCTCGTGCGCGGCCCCTACGTGCTGATCAAGGGCTCCGTCCCGGGACCGAACAAGCGGCTGGTCCGGATACGCTCCGCGATACGGCAGGGTGAACACACCGTCCGCACGCCGACGATCAGTTTCGTCAGCGCGCAGAGCCAGCAGGGGTGAGCAGCGATGAAGGCACAGGTTCGAACACTGACAGGCGAGATCGCTCACGAGATCGATCTCCCGGAAATCTTTACAGAAGCGTACAGGCCCGACCTGATTAAGCGGGCAGTCCTCGCGCTCCAGAGCACCCGGTTCCAGCCGCATGGGACAAACCCCTATGCAGGCATACGTACCTCGGCAGAGTCCTGGGGCAGCGGCCGGGGTGTCGCCCAGGTCCCCCGGCTGAAGAATGGCAGCAGGGTGGCCAGGGTACCGCAGGCAACCGGCGGGCGCGCAGCACACCCCCCGAAGGTAGAGAAGATCCTCGTTAAGGACATAAACCGGAAAGAGAAACAGAAGGCCTTCCGGTCTGCCGTCGCAGCCAGCACGTACCAGGACCTCGTCCGGGAACGCGGGCACCTCTTTGAGGGCGACCTCCCGCTGGTCTTCGAGGACCGGTTCGAAGAGATCACCCGGACGGGCGATGTCATCTCCGCACTCTCTGCGCTCGGTGTCTATGCCGACGTCGAGCGGGCGAAGGGCAGCAAGAAAGTCCGTGCAGGGCGGGGCACCATGCGTGGCCGCCGCTACAAGCAGCGCAAGAGCGTTCTTATCGTCACCGGCGGCGAACCGCTCCGGGCAGCCCGGAACCTTGCCGGCGTCGATGTCGTGACGGTCGACCAGCTCAACACCGAACTGCTGGCGCCCGGCACACAGGCAGGACGCCTGACGGTCTGGACGGAATCTGCAATCCGGAGACTGGAGGAGTTCTCATGATACTGAAACACCCGTTCGTTACTGAAAAAGCAACGATGATGCTCGAAGGGGAGAGCAAGCTCCAGTTTATCGTGCAGAGGAATGCCACGAAGTCGGAGATCAAGCGCGAGCTGGAGTCAGCCTTCGAGCAGGAAGTGGCCAATGTCCGCACCATGATGACCATGAAAGGCGAGAAGAAGGCCATTGTAACGTTTGCGGATGCGAAGGCGGCTGAAGAGATCCTCAGCCGGCTGGGAATAATGTAAGGTGAGTGACGATGGCACATCGAATTATAGCACAGAGCCGTGGAAAAGGCGGCCCGTCCTACCGTGCACCGTCGCACCGGTACAAGGCCGAACTGCGGCACGTAGGGAAGAATGACGCCCTGGTCTCCGGGGTCGTCATCGATATCGAGCACGACCCGGCACGCCACGCACCGATCGCTCTCACCCGGATCGAGAACGGTGAGAAGATCTACGTCCTCGCCACCGAAGGGCTCGGTGTCGGAGATACGGTCTCCTGGGGGCCGGGTGGCGCGGTGAAGAACGGCAACACCCTGCCGCTCCGGGAGGTCCCGGTCGGTGCATACGTCTGCAACATCGAGTCCAAGCCCAACGACGGCGGCAAGTTCGTCCGTTCGAGCGGCGTCCAGGCCCTTGTCATCGGCAAGGCCGATGACGGCAGAGTCGGTGTCAGGATGCCGAGCGGCAAGAACAAGTGGTTCAACGGTGCCTGCATGGCAACCGTCGGTATCGTTGCCGGCGGCGGACGGGGTGAAAAACCGTTCGCCAAGGCAGGAAAGAAGCACTTCCACGTCAGGTCCTCTTCCGAGAAATGGCCCCGTGTCAAGGGTGTCTGCATGAACGTCATCGACCACCCGTTCGGCGGCGGTGGTCACCAGCACTGCGGACGCCCGAAGACCGTATCCCACGGTACGTCCCCGGGGAGGAAAGTAGGGCATATTGCGGCCCGGAGAACAGGCAAGTGGAAGAAGTGAGGGGTGAAGCATGGCAAAGAAGACACAGAAGCGAATGCCGCGGCGGCGTGAAGAGTTCACTTATCGTGGCTACACCGTTGAGGACCTGAAGCAGATGGCTCTCTCCGAGTTGCTGCCGCTCATGCCGGCCCGGGCACGCAGGAAGTTTGACCGGGGTCTCTCGCGGGAACACGAGAAACTCCTTGCCGATCTCCGGTCGGGAGACGAGAACATCCGCACCCACCTGCGTGACATGGTCGTCATGCCCGAGATGGTGGGAAGAACCATTGAGATCCACAACGGCAAGGAGTTCCAGAAGGTGGAGGTCCAGCCCGAGGCGGTCTTCCACTACCTTGGAGAGTTTGCACTGACCCGCAGAAGGGTTTCCCACGGCAGCGCCGGTATCGGTGCAACCCGGTCGAGTAAGTACGTGCCGCTGAAGTGATGGTTATGGCAAGAACAGAATATTCGGTAACGTTTGAGGGCGAGAATGTCGCTCGCGCAAAAGCGAACGAACTTCCCGTCTCTCCCAAGCACTCGATCGAGATTGCCAGGTTCATCCGGAAGATGACCACCACTGAAGCAAAGGCATACCTCGCCGACGTGGTGGCGCTGAAGAAGGCCATCCCCTTCAAACGGTTCAACCGGAACGTCGCCCACAAGCGCGGCCTTCAGAAGTGGGCGGCCGGCCGGTATCCGGTCAAGGCTGCAGAGGCCTACATCAGGCTGCTCGAATCCGTCGAGAAGAACGCCGAGTACATCGGCCTTGATGTCGAAAACCTCCGGATCGATCACGTCGCCGCCAACACGGGCCGTGGCCTCCGGGCATTCTTCCCGCGTGCGATGGGCCGCGCCACCCCGAAGCGCAGGGAGACCGTGAACATAGAGATCGTCGTAACTGAGGTGGCGTAATGGCAATCGAGAAGAAGTTTATCGCGGACGGCGTGCGCAACGTCCGTGTCGAGCAGTTCCTCACGAAAGAACTCAAGCGGGCTGGATACGGTGGCATGGACATTACCCGGACACCGCTCGGCACCCAGGTGACGATCTTTGCGGAGAAGCCCGGTATCGTGATCGGGAAAGGTGGCAAGCAGGTTCGTCAGTTGACGCAGGACCTTGCCACCACGTACGATATCGAGTCCCCGCAGGTGGAGGTCCAGCAGGTCCAGAACCCCAACTTCAACGCCCAGATCATGGCGGAGAGGCTGGCAAACGCTCTCGAGCGCGGCTGGTACTTCAGGAAGGCCGGACAGAGCACAATCCGCCGGGTGATGGAGTCCGGTGCGCTCGGCTGCGAGGTCATCATCGCCGGGAAACTGACCGGTGCCCGGTCACGGACGCAGAAGTTCACCGAGGGTTATGTCAAGCACTGCGGTGAGCCCAGCGAGACGATCGTCGAGAAGGGCTACGCGCTTGCAATCAAGAAACTCGGGACCATCGGGGTCCAGGTCAAGATCGTACCGCCGGATGCACGGCTGCCCGACACCTTCGACGTCCTTGAACCCGAGCCGAAGAAGGCTCCGGCAGAGCCTATCGAGCCTGAAGAAGTCGGCGACGATCTGTTCGAGGAAGAGTTCGAAGAGGCCCCTGAAGAGAAGTACGTAGAGGAGGAGAGGTAAATGGCAATCTTTCGCGCACAGGAAGTGAGGCAGCTCTCCGACACCGAACTCCTCGAGCAGGAGCAGAAGCTCTCTCTCGAACTGATCCAGGAGCGGGGAAAGGTCAGCGCCGGTGGTGCCACCGAGAATCCCGGGAGGATCCGTGAAGTCCGGAGAACGATTGCGCGCATCAAGACCGAGAAGAATGCACGGAGGAACGCATGATCTCCCCCCAGAACGTCCTGCGGCACGAGTTGATCGGCCTGGACGTTCTGGTCGTTCGTGCGAGCAACCCGGGTCATGCCGGGGTATCGGGTCGCGTCACCGATGAGACCAGAAATACCCTGGTCATCCTGACCGGGCGGGGAGAAAAGCAGATACCGAAACGGTTCAGCGTGTTTCGCTTCCGGCTCCCCGACGGCACGACCGTCGACGTCGACGGATCGAGCCTGGAGACGCAGCCGGAACGGCGGATCAGTATGCGCATTAGATAAACGAGGATGAATAATGGCACGAAACATTGGGTTGGACGTCCCCATTCCGGAAACGGAATGTGAGGACGCAAATTGTCCGTTTCACGGCACTTTGCCGGTACGCGGCCAGGTGATTACCGGCAAAGTCGTGAGCGACCGTATGAACGGTACCGTCGTCGTGGAGCGTGAGTTCCTCCACTACGTCAAGAAATACAAGCGGTATGAGAAACGCCGATCCCGATACCATGCCCACAGCACGCCCTGCCTCAACGCAGGCGTGGGCGATATGGTCCGGATTGCAGAGTGCAGGCCGCTTTCAAAGACCAAGAACTTCGTTGTGGTTGAGGTGATGAAGGAATGAAGGCGATGCAGTCGACCATTCCGCGCGCCCTCGCCACCGGCTCCCGGATGGTCTGTTCCGATAACACCGGCGCACGGCTCGTGGAGGTCGTCTCGGTCGATCATTACCACGGTGTCCGGCGGCGGCAGCCCTGCCTGGGCGTCGGCGACGTCGCGACCGTGAGCGTCAAGAAGGGTACCCCCGACATGCGGAGGAAACTCGAGAAAGCGGTGGTCATCCGGCAGAAGAAGGAGATCCGCCGCCCGAACGGCATCCGCCTCTCATTCGAGGACAACGCCATGGTGCTCATCAACGAGCGCGGCGAGCCGAAGGGGACCGAGATCAAGGGTGCCGTCCCGCGTGAGATCGCGGAGCGGTTCCCGAAGATCGCCTCCATGGCGACGATAATCGTGTAAGGTGTGGTAAATATGGTACGCATAGTTAGTAAACAGCCGAGGAAACAGCGCAAAGCGCGTTACAACGCACCGAACCACACCCGGGGCCGGTTCCTCTCCGCATCACTCTCCCCTGAACTCCGTGGGAAGTACAGCGCCCGGAGGACCCGTGTCGTCAAGGGCGACACCGTGAAAGTGCTCCGTGGAGATTTCGCCGGCGACGAAGGCGTCGTCGATGCGGTGGATATGAAGATGTGCCGGCTGGTCGTGCACGGCGTGATGGTGACGAAGGCGGACGGAACCGAGGTTCCCCGGCCGGTCGATCCCTCGAACGTGCAGATCACGAAGCTCAACCTGAAAGACAAACTGCGTGAGGAGAGACTCGGAGGCGGAGCATAATGTCCAAGCATCTCAAGCGGCTGGTAGCGCCAGGGTCCTGGCATATACCGAAGAAAGTACAGAAATTTGTCATGAAGACCGCCCCCGGTCCCCACAACGCCGGCGCTCTGCCGGTCGGTGTCTGGCTCCGCGAGCACATTGGCCTCGCACAGAACGCGAGTGAGGTCCGGAAGATCCTGCACCAGCGGGACGTCATTGTCAACGGGCGGGCCTGCAGGAACCCCCAGATGGGCCTCGGTGTCTTTGACATCGTCTCGATCCCAAGACTCGGGAAGCACTATCGCATCCAGCTGGATATGCGGGGCAACCTGGTCGCTATCGAGATTCCGGCGGAGTCCGCAAAGACCCGGCTCTGCAAGATCCGGAACAAGACCACGATCCGGGGCGGCAAAGTGCAGTTGAATCTTGCATACGGCGCAAACATTCTCGCCGACAACACCTACAGGGCAAAAGACTCCGTCGTGGTGACCCTCGGGACGGATGGCGAAGACCGGTTCAGGATCGTCGATCACTTCCCCTTTACAGAAGGCAATGTGGCGATGGTCGTCGGCGGAAAGCACTCCGGAAAGATCGGCAGGATCGTCGAGATCATCAAGACCGCAAGTTCCGTCCCGAACCGTGTCATCCTCGCGGACGACTCGGCCGGCGAGCGGTTCGAGACGATCGATGAATACATCTTCATGGTCGGCCGTTCCGCGATTGCACCCGAACTGGAGGGTTCGGCATGAGCGCGATGAAGGATATCTACATCGACAAGGTCGTCGTGCACATGGGTGTCGGAGAGAGCGGCGAGCGGCTGGTCAAGGCCGAGGCTCTCGTAAAGCAGATCACCGGCCAGAAGTCCGTCCGCACCATCGCGAAGCGGACCCAGCCGGCGTTCGGTATCCGGAAGGGCGCACCCATCGGGTGCAAGGTTACCCTGCGCCGGGAGAACGCCGAGAAGTTCATCACGACCGCTCTCGATATCATCGAACGGCGGCTCGCACCCTCGCAGTTCGACCGGACCGGGAATGTCTCCTTCGGTATCGAAGAGCACACCGACTTCCCGGGCATGTCCTACGACCCGACGATCGGGATCTACGGCATGGACATCAACGTGGTGCTCGAGTACAAGGGCGTGCGGGTCGCGCGCAGGGGTGTCGAGCGCAGGAAACTGCCGGCCGACCAGAAGGTGAACAAAGAGGAAGCCATCGCGTTCATGCGCGAGCGCTACCAGGTGGAGGTGTAAGGCATGGCGGAAGAATCAGGGGCACCTGCGTCAGGTGCAAACGTAAGGAAGTTCGGCCGCGGCGCGAACGAGTGCCGCATCTGCGGCCGGAAGCAGGGCCTTGTACGCAAATATGGCATCTACTTCTGCCGCCAGTGCTTCCGCGAGTGGGCAAGCAAGATGGGCTTCAAGAAGATGAACTAGGGGTTAAGGAATATGGCACGACTGAATCCAATCGCTGACGCGATGAGCACAATCAAGAATGCCGGCGACTCTGGGAAGAGTGAGGTTATCGTTGAACCCGCCAGCAAGCTTCTCGGTGCAATGCTCCGCGTTATGCAGGAAAACGGCTTTATCGGCGGTTTCGAGTTCATCGACGACGGCCGTGGCGGTCAGTTCCGGGTCCAGCTCTCCGGAACGATCAATAAATGCGGCGCCATCACCCCCCGGTTCCCGGTGGCGATGGCTGATATGGAATACTGGGAGTCGCAGTACCTCCCCGCAAAGAACTTCGGCATCCTGATCGTCTCCACCTCGAAGGGAGTCATCTCCCATGCAGAGGCTCGGAGCGAGGGTATCGGCGGGCAGCTGCTGGGTTACGTCTACTAAAGGGGGGAGCGAGTATGGGAATAACACGACAGGTCGAGATCCCTCCCGGTGTGGACGTGAAACTCGAAGGAAGCGTGCTTACGGTCTCCGGACCGAAGGGCACACTGGTCCGCGACATGCGCTTCCCGCAAGTCGACCTCAAGGTCGAAAGCGGCGAAGTCACAGTCTCCACAGCGTCCGACAAGAAGCGGTTCCTCGCTATGTGCGGCACGCTCGAGGCACACGCGAAGAACATGATCCGGGGCGTCGTCGACGGCTATGAGTATCGCATGAAGGTGGTCTACAGCCACTTCCCGATCCAGCTCAAACAGCAGGGCAGTCGCCTTGAGATCAACAACTTCCTTGGCGAGAAACAGCCCCGGGTCGCAAAGATCATCGAGGGCGTCACCGTCAAGATTGGAAACGACGAGGTGACTCTCACCGGTATCGACAAGGAGAAGGTGGGCAACACGGCCGCAAACATCGAGCACGCGACCAGGATCACGAAGCGTGACCCCCGGGTGTTCCAGGACGGCATCTACATCACCGAGAGGGCGTGAAACCGATGGATGAAACAAGAAGACTGATCCGCGTCCGCACCCGGCACAACAAGCCTGCCTTCAAGAGGCGGGGACTTCACCGCAAAGCGAAACTGGCAGATGTCTGGCGGCGTCCGCGTGGTCTGCACAACAAGCAGAGACGGCAGTTCAGCGCGAAGGGAGCCCTTCCCCGGCCGGGATACGGGAGCCCCGCGGCAATCCGCGGCATGCACCCGAGCGGCTATGCGGAGGTACGGGTGTTCACACCGGCAGAACTTGCGGATCTGAACCCGGAGACCCATGCCGTCCGGATCGGCGGATCCGTGGGCAACAAGAAGCGTGAAGTGATTCAGACCCGGGCCCTGGAACTGGGGCTCAAGGTGCTGAACGCAAAAGACCTCACCCGTGCGGCCGAAATGCCTGCCGAAGCCGAAGAAGAAGAGGTGAACGAGGATGAGTGATCTCGCCGGCCAGAAGCGAATGGCAGCCGCCATTCTCAAGTGCGGGGTCAACCGCGTCTGGTTCGATCCCGAGCGCCAGACCGATATCGAGGCGGCTATCTCGAGAAGCGACCTGCGCGACCTCATCGGGGAAGGCGCGATCAGGGCGCACCCCGTGAAGGGGAACAGCCGCGGCAGGGCCCGCATCCGGATGGCAAAGCGTTCCTACGGCCACCGGAAAGGTCCGGGCCGCAGAAAGGGTGCCGCCGGAGCACGCGGTTCCAGCAAGCGGTCATGGATCAGGAAAATCCGGGCGCAGCGTCGCACTCTGCGTGAGATGCGTGACGAAGGCACAATCGAGAGGAGTCTCTACCGCCTGATGTACCGGCGGGCTTCCGGAGGCCAGTTCCGGAGTGTGTCGCACCTTGCGGCTCATGTTGAGACGATGGCAGGGAGGATGAAATAATGGCAACCGGCCCAAGATACTTCGTGCCCTTCCGGAGAAGGCACGAGGGCAAGACTGACTACTACAAGCGGATGTCGCTCCTGTCATCGGGAAGCCCGAGGATGGTCGTCCGGAAGACAAACCGGCAGATCATCGTGCAACTGGTCGTTCCCGAGATTGAGGGGGACCGCACCCTGGTGGCTGCATACTCGGCGGAACTTGCCGATTACGGCTACGAGGGATCGACCGCGAGCACCCCGGCCGCCTACCTGACCGGGATGCTGTTTGCGGTCAAGGCGCTGAACGCGGGATACGATGAGGCCATCCTGGATATCGGGCTCGCCCGGGCGAAACCCGGAGCGCGTGTCTTTGCCGCCCTCAAGGGAGCGGTGGATGCGGGTCTCGACGTCCCCTATGGTGAGTCGATCCTCCCCGACGAGGAGCGGCTCAAGGGTGCTCACATCGCCGGGTATGCTCCCGAGCGGGCAGGCAACCTGGTAGCGAATGTAGAGGCTGTGGCTCTGGCCATCAAGAAGGAGCTGGTGTGACATGGCATACGTACAGGAAGAATGGATTCCGCTCACCGGTCTCGGGCGCATGGTCGCCGCAGGCGAGATCACCAGTATCGATGAGGTGCTCGCGAGCGGCAGGCCGATCAAGGAGCCCCAGATCGTCGATCTCCTCCTGCCCGACCTGGAGGACGAGGTGCTGGACATCAACATGGTCCAGCGGATGACGGACTCGGGTCGCCGTGTGAAGTTCCGCACCGTCGTGGTGGTCGGCAACAGGAACGGCTACGTCGGGTTCGGCCAGGGGAAGGACGTCCAGGTCGGCAACGCGATCCAGAAGGCAATCGTAAACGCAAAACTGAATCTGATCAAGGTCTCCCGGGGATGCGGGAGCTGGGAGTGCGGTTGCGAGACCGCCCACTCGATCCCGATCGAAGTGACCGGAAAGGCAGGCAGCGTCCGCGTGACACTGAAACCCGCACCGCAGGGTATCGGCCTCGTGACCGGAGATATCCCGAAGAAGGTCCTGACGCTTGCAGGCATCAAAGATGTCTGGGCGTTCAACCGGGGGCAGACCCGGACGACCATCAACTACGCGAAGGCGACCTTTGAGGCGCTCAAGCAGACGAACATGGTTCGGATCGGAGGGACGGAGTGATGTACGCGGTAGTACAGGTGCGTGGCGTGGTCAAGACCAACCGCGAGATCAAGGACACCTTGAAGATGCTCCGTCTGCACCATGTCAATCACTGCGTCCTCGTGCCCGACACGCCTGCGTACCTGGGTATGATCCGCAAGGTGAAGGATTTCGTGGCGTACGGCGAGGTTGATGCCGGGACTCTGGCCACCCTCCTGCGCACCCGGGGCAGGTTGACCGGCGACGAGAAACTGACCGACGACTACGTCCGTGCGCATACCCCGTATGCTGACATCGACGAATTCGCGGCAGCGCTTTGTAGCGGCGAGACGAGCTTCCGCGATCTGGTGGAGATCAAACCGGTGCTGAGATTGCACCCTCCGCGAAAGGGCTATAAAACCATCAAGCGAACCTTTCAGCAGGGTGGAGCTCTCGGCTACTATGGCCCCCAGATCAACGATCTCCTCTACAAGATGAGGTGAGATTGATGCCCGTAAACAAGAGATCTAAATACAGGGGTTCACGGACCTGTGGCGGCGGCACGCACAAGAACCGGCGTGGCGCCGGCAACAGGGGTGGACGAGGTAGAGCCGGGCAGCGCGATCACCGCTTCTCTCACTTCTACCTGAAGGGCGAGATAGCCAACGGCAAGCATGGTTTCATCAACAAAACCTCCGAGCCGGTATCCGCTCTTGACGTAGGGGAGATCGATCAGATGGCCGAAGCACTGCTTCGTGAGGGGCTTGCGAGCCAGGAAGGAGACCTTATTACGCTCGACGCCGCCGAGATCGGCATCGAGAAGGTGCTTGGTGGCGGAAGAGTCACCCACAAACTGAGTATCTCCGCCCGCGGTTTTTCAGAACGGGCCCGGGCAAAGATAGAGGAGATGGGCGGTCAGGCAACGACCGTCTGATCTTCCTTTTAAGGTGAAACCATGGGAGATCTGCTGGATAGATTTGAACCCATCCTTGCAGCGATGCCTGCAGTCAGAAGTCCGGAGGGGCATGTCCACTTTAAGAACAAACTGATGTGGACGCTTGCGATCCTGCTCCTCTACTTCTCATTGACCAACATCAGTATCTTCGGGCTCTCTCCGGAGTCTCAGGATATTTTCGGAATATATCGTGCCCTGCTTGCCGGCGCAAGCGGTTCGCTCCTGCATCTTGGTATCGGGCCGATCGTCACCGCGTCGATCGTGCTACAGTTGCTCAAGGGTGCCGGACTCCTGCAGATCGATACCAGTGAAGCACGCGGGCAGGTCATGTATATGGGCCTGCAGAAGATGCTCATCTTTGTGATGATCATCGTCGAGGCGTTCCCCATGGTCGCGAGCGGGATGATGATGCCCGACCCGTCGGTGGCGATGGAGTTCTTCGGCGGCAATATGCTCATGGTCTCGTTCCTGATCTTCCTCCAGCTCTGCATCGGCGGACTCCTGGTGGTGCTGATGGACGAGGTCGTCACGAAGTGGGGCGTTGGCTCAGGCGTGGGGCTATTCATCGTTGCGGGAGTCTCGCAGGGTCTCGTGAACGGCTTCCTGAACTGGCAGACGGGCACCGATCCCTTCCCGATCGGGTTCTTCCCGCGGCTGTTCGCTATAGGGACCTCGGGAGCGAACTTCCTCGAATACTTCGGCACTGATCTGCTCGCCCTCGTCACGACGATTGCTATCTTCATGGTCATCGTCTACGTGGAGTCGACCCGCATCGAGATCCCGCTCGCGCATACCGCCGTCCGTGGCGCCCGCGCGCGCTTCCCGGTGAAGCTCATCTACGCGAGCGTTCTGCCGATGATCCTGGTCCGGGTGCTGCAGGCGAATATCCAGATGATCGGGATGTTCCTCTCGAACGCCGGGATAACAATCCTCGGTGAGTTCCAGGGGCAGACGCCGATCAATGGATTGATGTGGTACATCGCTCCCATCAACCAGCCGCAGGACTGGATGTGGTGGCTCTCCGATCTCGGGCACGCCCCCTGGGAGATCCTGCTCCGGATGGGCATCGATGTCACCGTCATGGTGGTCGGAGGCGCGATCTTCGCGCTCTTCTGGGTCAAGACCGCCGGTCTCGACTCAAAGGACGTGGCCCGGCAGATCCAGAGGAGCGGGATGCATATCCCCGGCTACCGGCGGAGCGAACAGGTGCTTGAGAGGTACCTCGACCGTTACATCCCGCGGATCACCGTCATCGGCGGTGTCTTCATCGGCCTCCTCTCGGTCGTGGCGAACCTCTTTGGTGTGATCGGCGCGGTCGGAGGAACGGGGCTGCTGCTTGCGGTGAGTATCACCTACCGCCTCTACGAAGAGGTCGCAAGCCAGCAGATTATGGAGATGTACCCGTTCATGCGTGGGTTCTTTGGGAAGGAGTAAGTCCGAAGGCCCGGCCCGGCGGGTCGGGCCGAAGGAGTTACTCCTGGAGAAAAAGGTGCCTCAGCACCTTTTTCGACTAAGGTTGAGTCCGAAGGAGTTACTCCTGGAGAAGCGGCGCGAGCGCTCGCTTCGACCGGGGGTGAGCTCTTTTCCCAAAAACCCCACAACATCCGTTTTTCCACCCGGCCGATCCTCGCGATCGTTCAGGCCCGAAGTGATTCCGAAAGAGATTACTTTTCAGGCGCGGATTTATTTTACAGCGAATGCTATCCTAACAGGAGTGATAAAGTTGGGCAAGAAAGTTGTCGTGACGGGGGTTCCCGGCGTCGGGAAGACCACCGTCATCAACGGTGCGATGGAGAGACTGGCGGCCGAGGGTGTTTCCTACGAGCCCGTCAACTTCGGCACGTTCATGTTTGACGTGGCCAAACAGGAGAACCTGGTCTCGAATCGCGATGAAATGCGCAAGCTCGGAAAGGACGTCCAGAAACGTCTCCAGCAGGCGGCCGCCTCGGGAATCGCCGCGATGAGCGGAGACGCGAACATCATCGTCGATACCCACAGCAGCGTCAAGACTCCGACGGGGTTCCTTGCAGGGCTGCCCGAATGGGTACTCCGGGAACTGATGCCTGATATCGTCGTGCTGGTGGAGACCGATCCGGACCAGATCCTGATGCGCCGGCTCGGTGACGAGTCGAGAGCCCGCGACATGGAAGGGTCCCGGGCGATCGCCGAGCACCAGGAGTTCAACCGCGCGGTTGCCGCGGCATATGCGATGTACACCGGCTGCACCATCAAGATCGTCCGCAACGAGAACTTTCTGCTCGAGCAGGGCATCGACGACCTGGTGAGTGTGCTGAGGTAACCTGATATGGTGGACCTGAAGAAGCACGGCCCGACGATCGCCCTCCTCTTCACCATGCTCGTGATGCTCTCGTACAGCGTCGAGTGGATACGGGTGACGGTCGGTCAGGGCATGAATGTAGTGCTGGGCCCCTTCATTGATACGCTTGGCGTGCCGTTTTTTGTCATGATCATGATTCTCTCCGGCATGACGGGCCTGTACTCGTCGCTCGTCCAGAAGTATACCATCGACTACGAGAAGATGCAGGAGACGCAGGCGAAGATGAAGGTCTTCCAGAAGGAGTTCCGGGAGGCCCAGCTCTCCGGGGATGAAAAGCGGATCAAGAAACTTCAGGGAAAGCAGGAACGGATGATGCAGGACCAGCTCGACATCTCGCGGCAGCAGTTTACCCCGATGGCGATCATCCTTGTGCTGTCCGTGCCGATATTCTTCTGGCTCCTCCTGCGGCTTCCGCCGATCGGGCTGGAGGTCGCACTCGAAAGCGGCATCGTGATGCCCTTCCGCGGAGCAGTCGGCCTTTCGAGCTTTGCGTTCTGGATAGTCCCGGCGTGGATCCTCTGGTACATGCTCTGTTCGCTGACCATCAGCCAGGTTATCCGCAAGGCCCTCAACATCGGAGGGCTTTGATGCGGATCACCATCAGCGGCCCGCCGGGGAGCGGCACCACGTCGCTCGCCCGGTATCTCGCCGGGAATTACGGGCTGGACCTCATCTCTGCAGGAGAGGTCTTCCGCCAGCTCGCCCGGGAGCACGGCATGGACCTCGCGGAGTTCGGAAGGTTTGCAGAGAACGATCCTTCGGTCGACCGAATGATCGATGCCCGACAGAAAGAGATCGGCGAGGGTGCTGAGAACATCATCGTCGAGGGCAGGCTCTCGGGCCGGATGATCGAGAACGCCGATCTCCGGATCTGGCTCTCTGCATCGCTCACCTGCCGCGCGAAGCGGATCGCCAGCCGTGACGGGATGGACGAGGGCGAGGCCCGGGTCTACACCGAGAACCGGCAGCACTCGGAAGCCACCCGCTATCGGAATTACTACGGTATCGAGATCGACGACCTCTCAGCGTACGATATCGTCCTCTCGTCGGAGACCTTCGGCGTGGACGCTCTCGGCGCGATTGTGGATACCGCAATCGCATGCCTCGCGCGACAGCGCGAAGGCGCTCGTTAGGAACACTTCATCTTATTTTTATCCGGTTGTTGCCTCTCGTTGTGCCGCGGGAGCCCCGGCCCGTGACTGCGTTCACGCTCGTCCCACCCGCTCGATACCGTGACGAATACAGGATCGAGTTGCATAACCGGGTAAACCGCATACCGATCACCCGACCACAGTGCTTATCCTGCATGATGGGGGGGCGGGCGGGAGTGAGAACAGGCCGCCCTCGTATGCGACAGAGACAGGGGAGGGGGGCTGCTCCCCCCTCCCCATCGGCCCCTCTTCGCACCTTCGCACCTCCGGTGCTCATGCTCCGGTCCTTCGCACCTGATGGTGCTCACGCTCCGGTTCTTATGAACCATCGCGCTTCGGACCATCGCACAGCAAAGGCCTTCGGCCTTCTCGAACTCCTGTCGTTCCGACAGTCGTTCCTCGCACCTCCGGTGCTCATGCTCCGGTCCTTCGCACCTGATGGTGCTCACGCTCCGGTTCTTATGAACCATCGCGCTTCGGAGCGTCGTTCCCCCAATGGCGATAAACGACCGGCGGCACGGCGGGAGTTCGAGCACCGCTAGGTGCACAGGCCACCACGGCCCACTGCATGGGAAGATCCAAAAAAATTGGATCCAACTCGCTCCCGGGACACGGTTTCCCACCTGCTATCGCCATGACTGCCCCCGCCCCTTGTGGGCGGGGAAAGACTGGCCGTAGGGCAGGAGTTAAAGCACCGAAGGTGCGGGTTGCGATGGGCCATAGGGCCGGAGCATGAGCACCGAAGGTGCGGGTTGCGATGGGCCGTAGGGCCGGAGCATGAGCACCGTCAGGTGCGGAGGAGGAGCGCGAAGCGCGGGTGGGGGCTACGAAGGGAGAGAGCGACAGCCTCTTGGATGCATCACATCCCAAAGCGGCGCCCTCCCGGGCCCGAACGATGCGACGAAATCGTCCATCAAAGCCCGGTCCTCCTCTTTGCCTTTATCTTTTTGATGCGGCGAAGACGTGTCCATTCCTGCCGCTCCATCTCGTCACGCTGATCCTCGATGAACCGGCGCGCTTCCTTAAGCTCCGGGATGATCCTGAGCTCCAGCGCGTTCACCCTTCGGCGGGTCCGCTCGATATCGTCGAGCAGTCGTTTGACTCCCCCTTCGAGTTCGGCACTTGCGATGATCTCCTCAAGAAGGTCCTCGTAGGCGTCGGCAGCGTCGTCGATGACCGACGATGTCCCAAGGATACCGTAACCCCGTTGATCGAGCGTCTTTTTTACCATCACCGGCTCGAGGTCCGGGAGCTGCACGCCAAAGACGTTCTTGTGCCCGGCTGTATAGGTGGGATACATCTCCACCGAGAGCGCTGCAAGGAGCACTCCCGTAGCCCCCTCCATCATGGCGGCGACCGCTACCATCTCTCGTGCCCTGTTGTATTTTTCTTCAAGTTCCCGGCGCTTTTGGGCAGTCCGGTCAGTAAGTTTGACCAGCTCCAGCATCATGCCGTCCAGTTTCATCGATAAAAGTTTATGTATCCTCTCGGCGAGCGCCATTCGCCGCCTGACGAGCAGGAGGCCGGACCGTGTGGGTTTGATATCGTCGACCAGCATGATACGCCTCTCACAGGACGATGTACTGCCATATCCGCTCGGGCGGCAGATCGAATGTTTTTCCTCGCACGATTGCCCGCAGGTTCGCGACCTCGTACCTCTTCCGTTCGAGGTACGCAAGCACCGGCAGAACCGAGAACGGGTGACGCCGGGAGAGAGCCTCCAGCTGGTGGAGCCTGACGCGTGTGACCGCCACCTCTACCTCGTGAAGGGGTCTCCGGCGCTGGTGCCACCGCCGCCAGACCAGTTCCGCGGCGTCGAAGCTTGAGAAGTTCGGGTCCTGCCGGAGCTCGCGTATCGCCTGGGCAAGGACCGGGACGATATTGGTCGCCAGAAAGGCGTTGACGAAATCATCTTCCGTATCGATGCCATAGAGCCGCCGGAAGAGTTCGATGGGGATGCGGCCGCCGGGGATCATGGTCCGGTCGATGGTCGCGATATCACATGCTTCTTTTGCACAGTGGAGCCGGAGGAGGTTCCTCATATTGGTGATATCGATCTCGAACCGGAGGTAGCCGATCAACTCCTCGCATCCACTGCACCCTGATGAGCCGAGGTCGAGCAGCCCGGCGTAGTATTGCCGATAGAGCTCGTTCTCGATCCGGGCAAAGACTCCCTGTTCCCCGCATATCCGGTAGTATTCCGCCAGGACCGGGTAGAGCCGCCAGCCCTGGAGGGCCTCGAGGACCTCTTCGCATGATGTAAATCTGAGGAGGCGATCGAGGAGAGCGCTGTCGACCTCGCCCGCCGGGATGAGGAGGTCGCGGATCTGCTGCCGGGGTATGCCGTGGACCGTGCCCCGCAAAACCGCCATGACGTTTGCAATATCCCACCGGTTGAGGTACTCTCCGGTCAGGGTTTGGAGGTCCCCGGGAGCAATCGCGATGGCGTGTCGGAACGACTGCGCCAGGTTGCGGTGTACCGCCTCTTCGATGAGCTGAGCACCGGAGAAGTCGTGCGCGAGGTCTGTGAGCTCCTGCCCGTACTCGCGCCGGCCGAGGTGGGCGACGACTTCCGGTATGCTCATCCGCATAATCCGCAGGTACTCTTCACGGGGGAGGAGCGTGGTTCTCCGGACGCGGAACCGGGTGCAGGCGTAGATGCATGAGGGGGAAATCAGGCCACACAGTGGCATGGAACTCCATTACCCTTCCTTCCTATAAATGGGCACCCGGTTGATCGGGGATGGGGGGCGAACCGGGCGCAATTCAGGGACCGGGCTCAGGAACGAAGGCCGGGTCGCACGGTCGATGGTCATGGCGATGCCGGGGCATAAAAAGTACCGGAAACCGCCCGGGGTGCCCGAACGGATGCCTGCCTCCTCCAGAGACGGACTGGAGGTTGCGTTTCCGGGACGCCTATACAACCGGCATGACGATCATGGTCAACAGTTCGCTCTCCGGATATTCGGGCCCGTTATAATAGTGCTCGTAAACGGTACCAACGGGCTTAAGCCCGTTTTTCTCTATCCAGTTTGCCATCTCGTTGTATGTCGGCGCCATCTCTCTATACGCACCGCGGTACATGCAAAAGACAACTTTGTTTTCCGGAATAGATCCCGATCGAATATCCTCCTTCTCCGGCAGTGCCTTCGGTATGGGAAACCCTATCTCTACATCGAGATTCTGCATATCCATGTTGTGGTATGCCACATACGGGACATCTGAGATAAGTTCCCCCAGTTCCTTCAGGTAATCAGCCATTCTACAGTAACTCTCACCAATCAGCATGGGTAAGTCTTCGACTCTCGCTCTGGTGCGGATCGATAAGGTGGGTTGCTCTCTTTTTTGTAACAGCTCGATGTTCGATACTCTCGGCATCTTACTTCTCCAATTCGGTACGTGGTATCGTTCTCCCGACGGCGCTTTTCTGTCCTGTAAGCGGCTCGGGCTCTGTCCTCTCAGTCAATGATTCCATCTCGCTCTTCAAATACTTTCTGCCGACGGCCCGCTCCCCCCCCCTCGCAGCGCAGGTAAGATTCATGTCCCGCGCCGCCAATCTCCCTCCGATCACCTTGCCATACTCGGTCGTGATGGGGAGTGTCTTTTCGGCCCACGACGCGCCCGGCCACCCCGAGTCGCAGGCACGCCTCAATGCCGCCCTTGCCGGAGTCCCCGCTGAGGCCCGCCGCATCGCCCCGGAGCAGGCGACGCCAAAAGATCTGGCGCTGGTGCACACAGAGCAGCATATTGAGGCCGTCCGTTCACTCTGTCGGGAGTGCCCTCCTGGCCGGACCCGGTATCTCGACCCCGATACCTACGTCACCAGCGGGTCGTTCGATGCGGCCCTGTACGCGGCAGGAGCCGCATGGCAGGCGGTGGAACGCGCGCTCGACGGCGAGCACTGTTTTGCCCTGGTCCGCCCGCCGGGGCACCATGCCACCCCAGACCGGGCGATGGGGTTCTGCCTCTTCAACAACGTTGCCATCGCAGCAGCCCGGGCACTCAACGAGATCGGCCGGGTGGCGATCGTGGACTGGGACCTGCACCACGGGAACGGGACACAGGCGATCTTTTATACCTCGGATCGGGTGCTTTACTGCTCGGTCCACCAGGTGGGGATCTTCCCCGGGACCGGGTGGCCGGAAGAGCGGGGCGCCGGCCCGGGCGCCGGGTATACCGTCAACGCACCGCTTGCGGCAGGTTCGACCGGCGCTGACTACGCCCTGGTCTTTCGTGAGGTCGTTATTCCGGCGATCCAGCAGTTCAAGCCGGATGTAACGTTGGTCTCGGCGGGGCAGGATACGCTCTCTGACGACCCCCTCGGTTCGATGCTCCTTCGCCCGGGTGACTTCGGGGTTCTTACCGGGATGCTTGTGGACGCAAGTCCCACGGCTCTTGCCCTTGTCCTTGAGGGGGGCTACGGGCGTTCTCATGCAGGGGCTGTCCGGGCAATCTGCGCGGCTCTCGACGGGGCGCGCTTCGTGCCAGGGGGCGGCAGACCGAAGGAGAGCACCCGGCTGCTCGTGGAGGCATATGCCGGTGAGGGGCGGGCCGTTCCCATGTGATGGGCAGGTTCATCATCTCCCCGGTCGACCGGGGGTAGGTGAACCGTATGCCCGATAAAGCCCTGATCTTCGCAGTTGTCCTTCTTGTCGTGCTCGCCACCGCTCCGGCCGCTTCCGCCGTCACGGTGTATCCCGGGAGCGAGGTGACGCTCGCAGGAACGAGTACGGGGAGCGATACTGTCTACCTCTTCGTGACCGGCCCGAACCTCCCCGCCAATGGCGGGAGGCTTGAAAACCCGCAGGTATCCGTCCGGTCCGACGACCCGGAGAGTTTCACGACGGTGACGGTCGGTGCCGACGACCGCTGGACCTACCGCTGGAGGACAGGTGAGGCCGGGCTCGATCCCGGGACCTACACCGTCTACGCCGTGGAAGCGCCTGTGGACCGATCGGGCCTCTCCGGCCACGGCTACATGACCATTCCCGTCACCTTCGGGATGCCTCCGGGAACCCCTGCGACGCCGACCGCTGCCGTGCCCACCGCGATACCCATGATGCCGGAGACTCCAACACCGGTGCCGACGACCGCGGTCTCATCCACACCAACGGCAGCGGCGCCTGCAGCTGTTCCTGTGGCGGCCGTTGCGGTGCTTGCGGCGCTCCTGCTCTCGCGGCAGTGAGTTCTCCGGCCCCTCCCGCAAAATATATATTCAAAATTGTACCATTATGTACAATGATGTGCTGTAAAGGGCATGGGGCTTCCGCCCCGCCCATCACTTCCGGGAACTTTCCGGGAAGCCTCTTCTGGCCTCGACCCCAGCCGCGCTGGCGTTCGTACTGATTCCGCAACAACGCCATCGAATTGTTTGTCGAACCCTATATTGTGAAACCGATACCATGAAATCGAGAGATATTGCAATCGTCGGCATACTGCTTGCCATAGGGGCTATCATCAGGTACATGTCCCTCCTGATCCCCGGCCCCATCGTATCGAACCTCGTGATTGCCTTCTATAGCCTTGCCATCATCCTCATCGTGCCCACGTTCCGTGAGGCGCTCGGGATCGGCGTCGTGGCCGGTGTTGTCTGTGCCCTCCTCAGCCACTCGATCTTCCCACCCGCGAATCTCATCAGCGAACCCATCGGGGCGGTCGTCTGTCTTGGGACCTACCTGGTGCTGAGAGACCGGTTCGTGCTCGCCCCGGCGGTGACGACCCTTGTTGCCACCTTCGCGAGCGGCTTCTCCTTCATCCTCATCGCCCTCCTCGCCGTGGCCCCGACGGTCCTCGGCAGGTTCGGGACCTTTGAAGCGTTCCTTGCGGTCACCGTGCCGATCGTCCTGATCACGGCGGCGGTCAACGCCGCCGTCGCGCAGGCGCTCGAGATGCCGGCATCGCGGGCGCTGATGCATGGAGCCCGGCAGGCAGCTCCGGGACGGAATGCGAGGCCGATCGATGAGTCCTGAGACCGGGCGGGAGACCGCCCTTTCTATCGAGCGTGTCTCCTACACCTACCCGGGATCCGCGACGCCGGCGCTCGACGGGATCGACCTCACCGTCGCGAAGGGGGAGATCGTCTTCGTCACCGGCCCCACCGGGGCGGGCAAGACGACGCTCTGCCTTGCGGCGTCCGGTATCCTCCACCACGAGTACGGCGGCACACTGGAGGGTGCGATCACCATCCTCGGCAAGGACGTCCGGGACTACCGGAGCATGGGCGAGATCGGGAGGCACGTCGGGGTGGTCTTTGACGACGCTGATGCCCAGCTCATCTTCACGACCGTCGAGGAGGAGGTGGCTTCCGGGCTTGAGAATCTCGGGGTTTCCCGGCAGGAGATGCACCGGAGGCTCCGGGAGGTGATGGAGGCGACCGGGATCACCGGTCTCGCGGACCGGGCCCCGCACACCCTCTCCGGGGGGCAGAAGCAGCGGGTCGCCATCGCCGCAACGCTTGCCCTGGGTACAGAGATCCTCATCCTCGACGAACCGACCGCCGAACTGGATACGGAGGCGACCGGTGCGGTGTCCGCGCTCCTCAGGCGGCTCGCGGACGAGGGCACGACCGTCCTCATCGTCGAGCAGAAGTTCGATGCGCTTGCTGCCATCGCGGACCGAATGGTCGTGATCGAAGGCGGGAGGATTGTGCAGGACGGGTCGCCCGCCGGAATGATGCAGGGCGGCCTTCTGCAGTCCCCGGCAGGCGCCGCCCGGCACCCGGCACCGGCAGCAGCCCTTCCGGCGGAGGCGCTCCCTGTCGTATCAGTCCGGGGGCTCGTCCATCACTACGATGGGGTCGCTGCCATCCGGGGCCTTGACTTCGATGTTGCTCCCGGTGAGATCGTGGCCGTAGTCGGGGAGAACGGGTCCGGGAAGACGACGCTCGTCAAACACTTCAACGGGCTGCTTCGCCCCACCGAAGGAACCGTCATCGTCGATGGGCTCGACGCCGCGACCGTTCCGATAGCACAACTCGCTCGCCGCGTGGGTCTTGTCTTCCAGAATCCGGACACCATGCTCTTTGCGGAGACCGTGGAGGACGAAGTGGCGTTCGGCCTGAAGAACATCGATTCCGGCGACCCCCGGGAGCCGGTCGACGCGGCCCTCCGGGAGGTCGGTCTCCTCCACCGGAAGGCGGCCTACCCGCGCTCGCTCTCCCGGGGCGAGCGGCAACGGCTGGCTATCGCCTGCGTCATCGCCATGAAACCGAAGGTGATCGTGCTCGACGAGCCCACGACCGGTCTCGATGCCCGGGAGTCGGGAAGGGTCATGGAGATCCTCGCCCGCCTGCGCCAGGACGGCCGCACGATCATCATGGTGACGCATGATAGGCTTCTCGGGGAGGAGTATGCGGATCGCATCGTCAGGATGGAGCAGGGAAGGATCGTCCGTGATGGAAAAACCTGTAAGGAGGAACCATGTCCGAGATTATGCAGTACGTCACCCGGGAGAGCGCTTTTCACCGCCTCCACCCACTTACCAAACTGATCTTTGCAGCCGTTGTCGTAGCCCTTGCGGTGCTGACGGGCGATACCGTGATGCTCGCGGTCCTTGCCGGTGCGGTCGTAGCCGTGGCGGTGGCGGGAGGGCTCGCCCGCGACCTCGTTCGCCAGGTGCCCCTGCTGATTTCGCTTGCGGCGAGCCTGCTCGCCCTTACCGTCCTCACCATCAGGAGCGGGGAGATCATCTGTTACCTGGTTCCACCATCGGTCCCGGTCATCGGCGGGGCGTTCCCCGTCACGGTGGGAGCGATCGACCTTGCGCTCGCGATGTCGCTTCGGTTCGCGGCGATGCTCTTTGCGTTCCAGCTCCTGGTCATATCCACCCAGCCGCGCGACCTCGTCCACGTCATGGATCGCCTCAGGATGCCGGTCGACTACACGCTCATGTTCCTGATTGCGCTCCGGTTCATCCCGAGCCTGCAGCTTGAGGGGAAGCGGATCCACGAGGCGCAGCTTGCCCGTGCCTATAACCCCGGAAGAGGCCTTGCCGGGAAGATACGGGGTCTCTTTCCCATCATCATCCCGCTGGTCTCAAACTCCCTCGGGAAAGCCACGGTCCTCGGGCTGACCATCGATCTCCGGGGATACCGCTCCGGCAGGCGGACACCGATGCACGACCTCTCCCCGGGCCGGGCCGATGTTGCCGGGATCTGCTGCATGGGCCTTCTCGTCGCAGGGTATTTGGCCGTGCTGCTCGTATAACCTGATATGCACAGCGGTGTCCCTCCGACGGCGTTCGAGTTCTACCTGGGCGGAAGCGTCGGCCCGTCCCTCTACGTCAGGCTCGTAGACGGCCGGCTCCTCTACGAATGGGCGAGTGCCGGCGGCTACTCCGGGGTGGTGATGGAGGCGTCGCCCACAGAGGAGGAATGGGCGCGGTTCCGGGAGATCGTCGACCGGCTCGGCGTCCGGGAATGGGAGCGGGAGTACGTCTCCGCCCACTCCTGCTGCGACGTCACCTACTGGCACCTGCGGATGGAGATGGACGGGGAGAACACCGTCGTCCGGGGAGCAAACGCCTACCCGGGTTCGGATGGCCCGGAGGTCTCGAAGCAGTTTCGCGAGTTCCGGGCAGCAGTGGAACGGCTGATCGGGCGGAGCCCCTGAGCGATCAGGAATAAAGCCCTCTCAGGTGTTCTAGGCTTCGTTCGTACTGTTCAAACGAGTTCGGTTCGATGACTTTCGTAGCACACGGGGGCAGAACCGCCATTACATGCCGAAAATTGATATTCCCATCGCCGCATCCCAGATGGTCGTCCCGACTGCCGCAGTTATCGTGCAGGTGGACGTGGATTGCTCCTCCCCGTTCCAGGAAGGATGCCAGGTTGCCGTTTGTGTGGGCATGCCCCACGTCGAGGGCGAAGCCGAGGTTCCGGTCGGTGAGGCGGTCGAGAAACTCCGGCGACCTGAAGAAACAGATATCCCACGCCCCCATATTCTCGACAGTAAACCTGACACGTACGTCCCTCTGGATTGCGGCGAGGTCATCAAGCGATCGGTCAAGGGCTCGTTGTGCAACGCTCCGCATCTCTTCTCCCCAGATGTGCCCCGGGTGGATTACCAGCCGCTCGGCGCCGATCCGGTCGCAGACCTCTGCGAGATCACCGAGGACCCTGACGGCTGCCCTTCGCAGATGCTCGTTATCGGATGCGATGTTGATATCGGCGACCGGCGCATGGACCGTGTAGCGGAGTTCGAATGAGTGGCAGACCTCTTCGAACCGGAAGAGGCTATGAGGGCCATCGGAGAGGATCTCCGCAAGGCCCGTACGACCGGCGATATGGCCGAGCGCCTCCTCAAGCGTCCGGTCCATCAGGCAGCAGGTGGAGCAGCCGATGTCCCTCACGTTACGCCGCCTCCCGCTTACCTCTTCTGCAGGAGCAGGATGGCTGCGGATAGCGCGCAGATGAGCAATAGTACGCCGAACCCCGGCGATTGGACAGCCTCGGTCGCCTCCGGCGTACCTGTCCCGAAGAGGTCCGGGTGAAGGTCCCCTGCCACCTCCTCAAGCGCATCCACGATCCGCGGGCTTCCGCGGCTGACGACATCAGCGTCGACGACGTAAACGTGGTTGTTCCTGACCGCGCTGAGCCCCTGTAGGCGGGGTTCGCTTACGATGTAGTTATAAACGGCATCGTATCCGTCCCGGTTCATGCCGCTGCCCGAATTGACCAGAATATAAGCGGGATCCGTGGTGATGAACTCCTCAAGGCTGACGATACTCCATTCCTCGACCGAACCGAACGCGTTGGTCCCCCCGGCCATCGTGATCACCTCGTCCTGGAACGTGCCCCGGCCACTGACCCAGAGCGGATCGTACCAGACAATATGGGCGACGGACGGCCGTTCGGTCTGGTTCTCGACCTTTCCAATCACCGTCTGGATGCGTTGCTGGAGTTCCTCAACGCATGCCGATGCCTGCTCTTCCTGCCCGGTCACCCTTCCGGCAAGTTCGATGTCCCGCAGGACACCATCGACCGTCTGCGGGTTGAGGATGACAACGGTCATCCCGAGCGTTCGCAGGCGATTGGCAACGTCTTCAGTATTACGCGAGGCAAAAACCAGATCCGGTTCCGCCGCAAGCACCCTTTCGACGTTGCCGGTGATGAATCCGCCGACCTTCGGCTTATCGGCCGCTGCCGGCGGATAGTCGCAACAGTCGGTGACACCGACGATTCGGTCCTCAAGGCCGAGGGCATACAGGATCTCGGTGTTGGAGGGCGCGAGCGAGACAATTCTCTGCGGTGTTCCCCGGATGACGACGGTCTCCCCGAGATCGTCGGTCACTGTCACGCATCGTTCGTTCTCACCCGCCGTTACGGGTGATGCGCCTGCTGCACCGGCAAGCAGAGCGAATACAATGATCGCTGAAACAGAGAGTATCAGGCACGCGGTTCGCATTATCATAGGTACACTTGGGTTATGGTAATAACAGTTTACAAATTGACATCACGTTACGGCACCGCACGTCAACCGGCGCGGCTCCCTTCTGCATCGCCTTCCCGGAGCGATCCCGCGCATATTGCCGGGCTTGGCGCTCAGGGCGAGAGTACAGGGTTTATCCCCGATCAGGATATCCCTGCGGCAGACCGGCAAGGAGTTCCTCTGCTCCCTCGATCCGGAGCGCCCCGCGCGACTCCAGTTCGGTCAGCACCGCATCGGCTTCGCCCCCGGTATAGTCCTCCATCCGGGAGTTGCTGTTTGAGTAGAGGAGTATGGGTTTTGCCGGGTAGTCGAGCAGCACCCGGAGGTTGTCGAGGTTCCCCCTGCCGATCGGCATTGCCGTAACGATGACAGCGTCTGCGCCATCCAGGCATTTCCGGAGGTCGGAGAGTGATCCAGGAGTGATGCCGTGAAATGGGGGTTCTGCAATACATGAGAGGCCAAGGCGCATGGCCGTACCGTAATCCGTATCCAGGACGTTTAAGACGCCGCAGGTGACCGTAAAGCCCGCAGCATGGAGCAGGTGGAGGATATCGGATCCCGTCCCCCCGCCACAGACAACGTGTACCCGCCGGTTTGTTCCCACCTTCGATTGGTGTGCATACACGGGCAGGATATACGGCTTCCCCGTCAGCGGGTGCGGCCTGACGAGAGCCTCCATCTGAAAGATCTCGCGGATGTTCTCGTAGGTCAGGACTTCTTCGGGCGTTCCTGCGGCGTAGACCTTCCGGTCTTTGAGGAGCAGGAGCCGGTCGCAGTAGTATGCGGCCAGGTTCAGGTCGTGAAAGACGCTTACCACCGTGATCTTTCCGGCGAGATCCCTGATGATATTAAGGATATCGACCTGGTGGCTGACGTCGAGGTTCGAGGTTGCTTCATCCAGCAGCAGGATCTTCGGTTCCTGCGCGAGCGCCCGTGCTATGAGCACCCTCTGGCGTTCTCCGCCGCTGATGCTATGTATCGACATCCCGGCAAGGTGGGCGACGTTGGCGAGATGCATGGCGCGATCGCAGATCTCCACATCCCGGGCTGTCTCGGAAGCAAGCCTCCCAATGTAGGGATGCCTTCCCATCATAACGATGTCGCGCACCGTGTAATCAAAGCCGATGGAGATGTCCTGCGGGACGACCGCAACCTGACGTGCAAGTTCCCGGTGCCCGAGCGTATCCAGATCGCGGTTATCGAGCCGGATCTCTCCGCTGTCCCGGGCGACAACCCGGCTCATCGCTTTCAAGAGGGTCGTCTTCCCTGACCCGTTCGGCCCGATGATTCCGAGGATCTCGCCCGTGTCGGCGTGGAACGTGATCGCTTCGAGGATCTTTTTAGCGCCGTAGGAGACGTCGATATCGATGATTTCAATCGGTTTCATGCTTTCATCCGGCTCCGGAGAAGGTATATGAAGAACGGTGCACCGAAACAGGCGGTGATAATCCCGACCGGCATATCGTTTGTGAAGGTCCTTGTGAGCGTATCCGACCAGATGAGGAGGATTGCGCCTGCGAGAGCAGCTGCGGGAAAGAGAAAGCGGTGGTCGGGTCCGACGATCAGGCGCATCACATGCGGGGTGATCAGGCCGACGAACCCGATCGATCCGGCTACTGCAACAGCGATGCCCGCCACGAATGCGCTCAGGGCGAGGAGGATCTGCTTCAACCGCTCGACGTTCACCCCGAGGTGGGTTGCGTCCTCTTCGCTCAGGGAGAGAATGTTGACGTCGCGTGCGAAGAGGTAGATGCCCGCGCACCCGAGCAGAATGGGGAGGGCAACGAAGACGTCGTTCCACGATATGTTCCAGAATCCCCCCATCAGCCAGAACATGATCTGGTGCAGGCTTCGTCCTGCGGTATACATGAGAAAGGAGAGGAGCGCCGAAAGGAGCGTTGAGAGGGCGACACCGGAGAGCAGAAGTGTTTCGACCGGGATCTTGCTCCCGCTGCGGGCGATGAAATAGACGGTGAACGTTGCGGTCATCGCCCCGATGAACGCGAACAAGGGCCGTCCTGTGCCGGCTAAGAGAACGATCGCGATCGTGGCCCCGAGCGCCCCGCCTGACGAGGTGCCGATGATGTAGGGATCTGCCATGGGGTTGCGGAACAGTCCCTGCATGGCTGTACCCGCTACGGCAAGCGCGCACCCGACCAGGGCTGCGGCGATCACTCTCGGCAGCCTGACATCCCAGACGATCTTCCACGCATTCTCCGACGAGAACAGGGATTCAAGAGAGATACCGGTCGGTCCGAGAGCGACCGCACAGGCCATGCTGATGAGAAGCACACAGATGAGTGCTGGAATTGTGATCGGTGCCGTTCTCCGCATAGTTGTGTCATAAAATTAAGTTTACTTTGTTAAAATCTATTTGGATTAATCACGGGTGTGCGCGGTCTTTTTCGGAGATCCGGTATGCTCCCGCGGACCCCCATCGACGCCCGGGCAGCGTGGAGCAAACCTCATACCCCTGGATAACCAAGATATATGGCATATGGGCAATCTGAACGTTGCCGTGCTGGGACCCCCCGGTTATGCGAAGGACCTCGGGAAGAAGGGCACGGAATCCGATATAACCTTCTATAACCTGAAGAAGGGTGATGATACCGTCACCATCATCGAGCCGACACGGTACCCCGAGCGGCTGGCTCCGCTCTTTTACGCTGCGTCGATGGCGGATGCGGCCCTCATCGTTGTCAGCGAGATCACCCCGACGTTCGGGGAGTGGGTGCTGATGCTCGACGAGGTCGGGGTGGAGCAGGGCTACATCGTCCTCCAGAACTACCTGACCCCCGGAGACCTCGCGCCGCTCCTCCGGGGAACCGTGCTCGAGCGCTACGAGTTCGTGGACGAAGACCCGATCGCGCTTCGCGACCGTCTGCTTCGCGAGGCGCACGCACGGACCTCCGCCCCGCCCGGTACCGGTGCCGTGGGGACTATCCCTATCGATCACCACTTCAACGTTCGCGGCATCGGGACGGTCATCCTCGGCGGCGTGGTGCGGGGCGGTATCAGGAAGCACGATACCCTGAAGGTCTATCCCGGCGAGCGGGCGATCACGGTACGGTCCATCCAGAAGCACGACGACGACTTCGACTGGGCCGCCGAGGGCGACCGCGTGGGGCTCGCGCTCAAGAACATCGAGTCCGACGACCTCGACCGCGGTTTCGTCCTCTCCGACGATCCCGGAGTCCGGACCGGAACGAACCTTGAGGTACGGGCGACCCTGGTGAAGTACTGGCCGGCGCCGCTCACGGCGGGGACGGTGCTCCACCTCGGCCACTGGATGCAGTTTATCCCGGCGCGGGTTGAGGCGGTGCGGGACGATGGAGACTGGCGGCAGCCGACGCTCACGCTTGCGCTGGAAAAAGACCTCGTCTACCTCCCCGGCGATACGGCGGTGCTCCACTACCTTGAGGGCGGGAAACTCCGGATCGCCGGGCATATTGAACTGGTGTGAGCGGTAGTGACGTAAAAACTCCGGATTGCCGGGCAACATACTCTTCTTTTTGAGCAATTCGGCTGATGGATGTTGCAAGTCCGTCCCGCCGGCCCTTCCCGGGCTCGTCATGTCCGGGGCGGCATTCTGGTTGCATGTGGAGATTTGCGTGACTCACGCCTGACGGGTGTACCTCTCGGGGCAGCCACGGCGGGAATTGCACGACGCTAAAAAAAAGTGGGGTTTTAGACGAGTTTGAAGAGCGGGTGAGTGTCCACCTTGGGCTCGATACCGAAGTCGCGTGCCGCTTCCAGCACGACAATGTCGGCGTAGGCCTGTGCGGTGATCATCGCCTCAACGTTCTCGATCGGGCCGTACATGATCAGGTCGGCGCCGAGCGTGGTTGCAATCATGTTGCAGCCGATATCGGGCGCAGACCAGGCCGCCTGGCGGACTCCGTCCAGACCACCGAGGTAGTGGTGTGTGATCTGCTCGATGAGGGCATCCTTGCCCTCGAGGCCGGCCAGCTGCTGGGAGGGGTTCTTCTTCGTTCCCTTCCACCGCTTCAGCCAGGTCCAGGAGACGGTCATGTTGTGGTAAGCACCACCGGTCGGCAGACCGTGGATCGCCTTGCAGGCGAGAATCTCACGGTATGAACCGCCGGAGCCGAGGCCGAGCGGGGTCGCTGCGGTATCGAGGATCGGGCGGGTGATGCCGCACTTCTCCGCGATCTCGAGCATTCCCATCTCCTGTCCGGCGACACCGCCCTCGACCAGAACCTTCTCACGGCCGGCGACCGACGGGTCGGCGGGGTTGAAGGCGAGGACGATGGCTGCGTTCACGTCGCTTTTTGCGAGCGCCTCGATGTTTTCCGGTCCGATCGAACCGTTGATCGAGTTGTAGATCGCACGGTCCGCAACGCCGGCCTGCGTGACGTAGTCGCACGCATGGGCGAGCGCCGCAGGGACGGATGAGTCCATCAGGAACGCGGTCTTGTCGTCGATGCTACAGAACCAGTCGATGTAACTCTCGAAGGCCTCGCCGAACTCCCCGATGATCTGAATGAAGTGCGGAATGCCGGTGAGATCCGAGAGTTCCTGACAGCGGTTCCAGAGCGCCTCTGCCTTCAGCTTGTCAATCTTTCCAGTGTGGTCATCCAGAACAACTTCGTGCTTGTTGTAGAAGATGGATGCACCGAGCACGGTCGGGTACTCTCCAGGCTGCCCGCCGATCATGGTACCGTTGAAGTCGTGTACCGTCTGCTCTTTTTCGAATTTGAACATATTCGTCAATCCTCCTTACAGGTACCCAAGCAATTTGGGCAGTAATACCAACAACATCATGAATACAATCAAACCTGCGACCAGTCCATACAGGATGCCGATATCGCGCCCGACTTTTCTCCCGACGCGCTGGGCAATCTCTGCATCGACGAACTCGATCCTCTCCTCGATAGCGTTGAGTCGCTCCTCGATCTCAAGGAACTGCGGGTTTACGCCTGCAACGGCAACCTCTGCGCCGGCACCGCCCGCTTCCTTGACCTCGACGACCATGGGTTCTGCGCCGAAGGCACCGGGGTCTCTGGCCTTGAGTTCGTCGATCTTGGCCTTGATGGTCCCCATGTCTTCGCTTTCCATGATGTTGACGATCTCGACCTGATCCTGGAAGCGCTTGATCGCCTCATCAGAGAGGTTCTCGATGAACGGGATGGCTCCCTGGGCTCCGACGATCTTGCCGCCGGAAACACCGCCGGCATGCAGAGCGATGAAACTCTGGCCGGAGAGGTGGCCCTTCACTTCCGTACCGCAGCAGAGGATGAACCTGATGTTGGGGTTGGAGATGACGTTTGCAATGACCTTCTCCAGGCCGAGGTTCTCGGTCTTGCAGGATCCGGCGATTGCTGCTCCGGCATTGCAGATGCCCTGTTCGTCGAGGTGGGATCCCATGGTGACAACGGCGACGCAGCTCTGCGCATCTCCCGTGTGGAAGTCGCCCTGTGCAATCGGCCATCCGCTGGCCGGTGATTTCTTCTCAACCATGTTAGATCGCCCCCAGCAGCAGTGCCGGAATCACAATCAGGAGCATGACGATGGCGATCCCGATTGCGAACCCGACGATTCCCATGCCCATGATGCCTGACTCGAGCTTGGTCGTGCGGGCAAGGATCTGTGCCTTGTACCGGATGGCGCCCATCATTTGGTTGATTGCTGTCATCCGGACGGGGCCTGCCTGTGTAACTTCTTCTGCCATCTATCTCACCCCAGCAAGATGAACCCCAGGATCACGAACGAGACGATCAGGCCGATCATGAGGCCCTCGATCTTGCCCGAGTAGACACCGGCGGCAAACTTGTTGCGGTAGCCGATATCGGTGACCATCCGCTCGATGACCTTCATCCGTGCGTGTATCAGTGCCAGTTCGCCGGAGAGCGGTTGTACTTCGCCGGTTACTTCCTCTGCCGCACCGCCTGCTTCCTTGACCTCGACGACCATGGGTTCTGCGCCGAAGGCACCGGGGTCTTTGGCCTTGAGTTCATCGATCTTGGCCTTGATGGTCCCCATGTCTTCGCTTTCCATGATGTTGACGATCTCGACCTGTTCCTGGAAGCGTTTGATCGCCTCATCGGAGAGGTTCTCGATGAACGGGATGGCACCCTGGGCTCCGACGATCTTTCCGCCGGAGACGCCGCCGGCGTGCAGAGCAATGAAACTCTGGCCGGAGAGGTGGCCTTTGACCTCCGTACCGCAGCAGAGGATGAACCTGATGTTGGGGTTGGAGATGACGTTTGCAATAACCTTCTCGAGGCCGAGGTTCTCGGTCTTACAGGACCCGGCGATTGCCGCTCCGGCATCGCAAATGCCCTGTTCGTCGAGGTGGGATCCCATGGTGATGACGGCGACACAGCTCTGTGCATCTCCCGTGTGGAAGTCGCCCTGTGCAATCGGCCATCCGCTGGCCGGTGATTTCTTTTCAGCCATGTTCTTCACCTCACAGCAGTCCTAATACAACGACACCGGCAACCAGAAGGCCGACTGCCATGCCGTACCAGAATGCGGTCACGCCTCCGGCGACATTGAGAACTCCCTCCCTGTTCGGGAACGATGCCAGGAAGTTGCCCTGTCCGGAGAGCATGCCGACCAGGTCGTCGGTGATCTTCTCGAGTTCCGCTACCTGCTCGATCACGGGGGTGTACGAGACACCGGCGGTGGTGACGATGCCGACCATCGGGTCGACGACCAGTCCGTACTCGGGCAGTACCTGAACGTACGCCATTTAGGCACCTCCTTTGGGCTCCAGGATCGGCTGTGCGTCGAGCCATGCGTAGGCGTCACGCTTCGAGAGCGCGATGTACTGCGTGTAGGTGTAGATCCACCCGATGATCGAGACCAGCAGCGAGACGAAAGCGGCAAGGAGTCCGATGAATGCGAACGAGATGATCGCAACGGTGATCATGGAGAGGAACCCGCACTCTGCGGCGAGCATGAGTGTCCGGTCCTGCTGTTCTCCCGGCCCGAGACAGGCGTTGAAGGAGTGCTGGATGGCGATGGCGCCGAGCATGAAGATCACGGCGATGATGCTGCCGCCGATGACGGATGCACTGTAGGCTTCTACGGCGAATCCGAGGATGACGACCGTTCCGGTGATCATGCCGAGGAATTCGAACGTTCCGCAGGCCATGGCCGAAAGACCGAGCACCGTCATCGCACCGACGATTGCAAGTTCGATCAGCGAGATGATCATGACCGGGATGTCCATCCGGACCACGTGGTTTGCCATGAGTCCTGCGACCGCACCGATGATCGCGGCGATGATGACCGTCACGATGGGTGCGAGGATGCCGGTCGTGGCTCCGAAGATCGCGGCGATGACACCGGACCCGAGCGCGATCATACCCGCCGACGGGACACCGGTACCGAGACCGTAGCTGCAGAGATGCTTGATCGTGTCGGTACCCCAGATGAGCGCGGCGACAGCGGCAAGCCCGCCGAAGAACGCGAAGTACTGGGTGTTGGTGACAGTGTTCAAGTAAGTCAGGTAGACGAGGACGAGCGATCCCACGAGCCCGTAGATCAGGATCTGGTTGTGCGGGATGCCGCCTGCTCCGACTTCAATTTTTACCGACATTTAGAATACCCCCACCAGTTCGAGCAGTGCGATCGCGAAGATGCCTGCAACGGCGGACGCCGCAGCGGCTGCGATGACTGCTCTCGGGAACCGCTTGAACTTGGGGTCGTGCGGTCCTTCGATCGTACCGGTGATGTTGTACGCGGCAAGCACGGCGTTCATCAGGAACATACCGACCGCGAAGATACCGGCAAGCGAGACGGCGACGGACGCAATCTGCTCGACCGTTACGTCCAGGATTACAGGGAGTTGCGCCTGGTAGATGTCGAGGAGCTCGAGGTAGATGAGCGTTCCTCCAAGACCGCCGAGTGCTCCGCCGACGACGCCGCCGACCCAGGAGATGAACGGGAGGCCGTGCCCCTCGGTACCCTGGCTCTTGTACTCGGGGAAGGTGTCGCCGGTGATCGGGTCCTTATCGACCTTACCTGAAGCGGACGGGATACCCATGCCGAAGATGTAGATGACGTTGACCATCGTACAGGTGATCGCCATCAACAACCCGCCGCCGATAGCACCGCCGGCGAGGGCGATGACCAGTCCGAAGGGGGCGGCCCATGCACCGCCGAAGAGTCCGGCAAGGCCGGCACCGGCAGCGAGCATCGCGACACCGGTTGCGATACCGGGTGCCTGTCCCATTGCAGCGGGAGCACCGCCGACCGGGACGAAGTGAACGCCGAATGCGATCAGGACGCCGCCGATGATGATACCGGCGAGAGCGATCACTCCGGCCATCTGTACGAGGAAGAAGGCGAGCGCAAGCGCGACGACGATAAGAACAATGCTGATAACGAGGCCCATTGCCGTCGGGGGCTGGACGCCTCCAGTCTGTGCGGGTCCACCGAGCGCGCTCATGATGATGCCTCCTCAGGAGCCGTGTAGGGCCCGAAGTTCTTCCTTGCCCAGACCTCGATGTAGCGGTCGATGATGGCAAAGACCAGGATTACAATGATACCGACGATGATCGGTCCCCAGACGTTGAGCTCTTCGAAGACCACGGTACGCCAGAGTTCGAAGAAGACGATCAGGCCAAAACAGATCCCGGACGCGGGGCCGCCGAGTTTGGCGCTGAAGAAACCGTTGTCAAGCGAATTCCGCTGGCCGGCCTCGGCGTAGCGGACGATGTTGCCGGATGCGGAGATCGGAACGCCTGCTCCGAACTTCTGCTCCTGGTACTGCCGCTCCTTTCCGTAGAATGGGTTCCCGGTTGCAGACCCGGCTGCACCGAGCGCGATACCCCACACGAGACCCAGTAGCGGGAGCGGGAAGGGGTGACCGAGCGCGGCGATCATCAGGTGACACATCGCGACGGTGGTGAAGATTGCTACGAACGCGTGTGCCATGGTCACGGTCGTCATCGACTTCAAGATGTCAATGTAGACCGGCTGTCCGAACTTGGCGAGACTTGCAGTACGGCCGAGGTATGCGGTTGTCGCATAGACGCCCTGCACGAAGACCGCGAGAGCGCTCCCGAGCACGATTGCAAGTATCGGGTTTATCTGCATCGCCATGAATGCCCAGGCAAGGCCTGCGCCCAGAGCAACCCATAGGCCGTACGCGGGGGGTTCACCGGCAATTGCCTTGTTAAAGATGCGGTGAATATATCCCATCTGCGGGGCCAGCTGAACCTGAGAGTTCGGGTCACCCTGTGATCCGATATCAGACTCAGTGTCTTCCGCAGCGCCGGCGACGGTTGCAAGAGCACCTGCCAATGCGGTAATGCCGATGCCAAATACGATCTCTTCCATTCAGCATCCTCCTCCGGTGCTCATGGCACCAGAGTATGGGTTCAAAACCTTTTTGGTTCATTTAACAGTTGTTTATGACTTAATTAAAGGTTTCGAAAAGTTGCGCCGTTATCGCAACGAAACGTTAAAAATCGGCCGGAATGTCTTTTTTAGGCATTTCAGGTTACGCTAGGGAAAAAAAAGTTGAGTTGGGTTTACCGGGCCGGGATGATGAGCGAACGCTCGCCGGCGGGCATGAACTCGCGGATTGCACCCTTCGCGAACTCGCGGCGGGGCTCGGCGAAGTCGAACTTCAGCGCCGGGTCGGCGAAGCAGATCTTGATCCGCGGGTCGAAGCAGAACGCGTCGCCGCGGCCGTAGTGCGCGCCGCCGGTGATCGCGGCGTACTCGCCCTGGTGACCGACGTTCATCGCGTAGTTCGGGTAGTTCGGACCACGGACCTCGCCGATCGCACCCTCGTCGCCACGGACGGAGAGCGTGTTTGCGGAACCGCACTGGTCCTGCAGGTCGTAGCCGAAGAAGCCGAGACGCGACCAGCCGTCCTTGTGCAGGAGCATGCAGAGGTACCAGCCGTTCAGACCGGCGTTGGAGTTGCCGGTCGCGATGGAGGTCGACAGACCGCAGGCGGCGGCAAGCACACCGGCGCGCTGGGACCCGCCGAAGTGGTCCTCCATCATGGTCGGGAACTGCTCGTACTGCTCCATGCCGTTCAAGGCGACCTCGGTCGAGATGTCGTTGACGATCTCCTGGGTCGGCTTGACCTTGTCGTTCGGGCTCGGGTTCTTCCAGTCGACCTTGTACTTGTCCTTGATGTAGTCCATACCGTAGTAGGTGAACTCGTCGAGGATGTTGTCGGTGTAGGCCGCGGTCGCGTACTGCGTGAAGCCGACACCGCCGGACATGTAGGAGCCGAGCCAGATCTGGTCGAACAGCATGGTTCCAGCGCCGACGACCTCAAGGGAGGCCCGGGCGGGGTCGTTGGGGTACTTCCGGTTCGCCTGGACGATATCGGAGAAGACACCGAACATGATGCCGCCGGGCTCGTTCGGGCCACGGGCACGCCGGGCGGGCAGGTGAGACGCCATCTGGATGACGCCTGCGTGCTTCGCGGCGTAGGAGAGGTCGGCGACGGCCGCTTCGCCGGCGCACATGCGGTAGGCGCCGATGAAGGACATACCGATCTGCATCGCAGACCACCGGGAGGTCGTTCCACCGTCGCAGGTCCGGGAGACCGTGGTCGGGATGTGGATGGCCTGCCAGAGGGACTTTCCTACGGCTGCGGAGAGCGCTTCGGCCTGCTTTGCGGGGAAGAGCTTCTCGACGTCGAGGACGAACTGGGGCTCGAGGTCGTCGGCGAGTTCCTGGTCGCCGGTGAAGACCTTGACGTAACAGTCGTCGACGAGGCCGGGGTGAGTCTCGACCATGTGCTCCTGAACGACGGCCGCGCCGGGCATCGCGTGGTTCAGCACGTGGAGGTACTCGTTGATCGTCTCAGGGGTGACTTCCTTGCCGAGACGCTTCTGCAGGGTCTGGTGGGCGAGGTCCATGTTGACGATGACAGTCCTCCGGATGTCGTCCCACATCTGCTGCATCGCAGAGTTGTTGACGAAGTGCAGGTCGTCACCCTCGACGAAGACGCCGGTGCCGGAGACCTCGTAGGTCATCAGCTGGCGCTGGCCGAGCGGGATACCGCCAAGGTGATTGCGCACGGGGTCATACATGGAGATGCCGCGGTCCAGCTCGATGGCGCGGCTCGCCTTCACGAACTCCTCCTTGCGGGGAGACTGGTGGTAGCCGTTGAACTTGTAGTACTCAGCCGTTTCGGACTGGGGATCCTGTCCCTGGAACTTCTCCTTGAGGGATTTCAGGAACAGCTTCTGGGTTCTCTCAATCTTTGCCATTACTCATCACTCCTTGGGCATGAATCCGTACTTTGTCCGCAGCGAGTGGATACGCTGTACGTATTCAATGTACTCGGCGTCGTCACGGTAGGGGGTGCCACCAAGGGAGTGGAAGATCGTCGTGTGGGCCTTGAGCCACTTCTCGTCGAGCGGCTTGCCGATGGCAACCGCACGGTCGAGGGGCTCGCCGATCTGGTTCTTGACGTAGCGGACGATGCCGTCCTCGCCAAGGACACTCCTCTGGAGCATGTCGAACATCATGCCGTTCTCGGCAAGACGGAGCGAGTGGCCGTGCACGGTCGCACCACGGATGCCGGTGCGGGCCGCATCAAGGAGTTCGGTCTCGACGAGTTCCTTCGAGTACTTCTCCAGGTCACGCTCACGGCACTCGACAATCTGACGGCCGGAGAGCGTACCGGGGTCGATGCCGCGGAAGCGGTAGCACTCGGTGTAGGTCCGCTGGTAGGGGTGGCAGGGGGCGAAGAACATCGAGTCCGTGAACTGGATGTAGCGGACGCGGTCGCCGGCCTTGGCACCGTCAGTCGGGGTTACAATCTTCCTGATGGGGCAGTCGGGTTCCTGCTGCTCGGCGAGCGGCGGGTGAGCCGTCGGGTATGCCGATCCGGGAGCGCGGTGGCCGAGGATCAGCACGATGTCCTCATCAGTCACATCACGCATCTTTTCAAGCTTCTGGCTGGGGTTCATCTGCTTGCGCCGGTTCTCGGCGACCTTAGATGTACCCGGTCCGTATTGGGGCTTGTATGCCATGTTTTCTTTCACCTCATGTTGGGCTTTTTAGCACTTTCATAACGGCACGAATGACCTCTGCCAATTTCCCTCTGCCCGGGGTCTGACCCCGTGTCACACCGCTGACGATATCCATCACGATGCCTTTCGTCTTCACCCGGTCGGGCGGCGGCATAACCACCGCTGTCCTGACTCCCTCTTTTGCGAGATCTTCGAAGTCGATCGGGACCTGGGATACGACGATAGCCCTGATGTTCACATGCTCAAGGATAAACCGGACCTTCTGCACCACGTGGGAGCGGACATTCCCGTGGTGCAGGATCGCGACCTTGTGCTGCTCGATCTGGGCGATCTCTTTCTCCGTCAGTCCGAAATATGCTCCGAGAACGTGGCCCGCGACGGGGGAATCTGCCGGAACACCGCTTCCTGCGTTGAGGACAAGCGTGGTCACGGAGAACTCCGTCCCCTCTCTCCGGAGACCGGAGGTGATGTCGCAGACAGGCTTTGTCACGTGCCTGCGGCCGGGAGACATTCCGATCACGATCACATCCGGGGATCTGGCCTCGGAGATGGTCCCACGCTGGGCAAGACCGCCTCCTTTTCCCATCCCCATGCTCTCGCGGCAATCGACGACCTGGGTTACTCTTCCGATTGGCATCTTACTTGGTTCCCTGAATGATAACAGGCCCGCCTTTCTTTCTGGGATCGACAAGCCCGAGAATCTCTCTGTCAGCGTCAGGTCCGTACTTCGCATAGTCGGACACTGTCGGCCGGGATTTCATGTACCGTCCCTGCTGGACGACGCAGGAGAAGTCCTTATCGGCAAAGACTTCATCAACTGCTTCCCCGATGACCGTAATGTACGACTCGTCCTCAAGCTCCAGGATGATTGTTCCGACCTGTACCTGGAGCTGGACGTCCTGGTCACCGACACGGATGACTTTACGATCCGGGTGGGGGTTGGGTTTCCCCCGTGCCGGGCCGTAAGGAACGGTGGCGGGAAGGTTTGGTCCGTTGAGGGACATCCTGAGAATCCCGCCGACCTGAACAAGCCTGTTCAGGAGTTGTTCCACCGTATCGGGTCTGAGGAATCGCGCAGAAACGATTCGAACCTGAGGGTATATGGCTTCAGTCATTGGTATCCCGTGTTATTTACACACCCTGTGCGATCTGCTGGATCGGCTTGTTGAACACATCGACCTTGCCGAACGTGTCGCCGTAGACCTTGGAAGTGCTCTCCGGCGAGAACATCTGGGTTCCGGCGTCGAGTGCCGCCGCGGCGACCACACACGGGATGGCCACGCCTGCGGCGTGCCTGGTCACGACGTGGTTGCCGTTGAAGACACCGGGGCCGCCACCGCCATAGATCGAGTGGCTGAAGAACGAGAACCCGACGGCTACACCCATGACACGGCCGTAGTCACAGCCGGGGAGGCCGGTCTCGTGCTCAAGCAGGTCGTTGAAGTACAGGAGCGTCGAGGAGACTGCCTGGGCGAACCGTCCGGCACCGCAGTTGACCATGGTCGCTGCCATGGTTCCCGCGGCGGCGTAGGCGTTCCAGAGCATGGGGTCCTTCGTGTCGTAGAACTGGAAGTACCCGCCCTTCTTCCCCGGAGTGATGACCTTGTCCTCGATGGCGCGCTCGACCAGGCTCTGGACGACGGTACCGATGGTTCCCGTTGCACCATTCTTCTTGACGAGGTCGTAGACCAGGTTGTTCGCGTTCAGGCCCTGGTAAGCGTAGGTGAGCAGATGGGCGCGCTCGAACGGTCCGATGGCGTTACCCATCTCAAACATTCCTGCCTGTTCGAAGGTGGACGAGAGTGCGGCACCCTGCATCGCGTTCTTGTTCGTGATCATCACGGCGTGGTTGACCGGGATGTTACGGAGCGCGTAGCCGAGACCTTCGTTGTTCTGGGGGATCGACATGATGGACGTGACATTGGCGCCGGTCAGGTCCATGGTGTGCGGGTAGGAACCCCAGAGTGCGGCCTTGACCATGGCCGCATCGAACATGCCGACGTCGAACTGTTCGATGATCGCGTAGGTTGCCGCGGATGCGACCGAGGTGATTGCTGCATCGTAGGTGGATGCCGCCTCGAGACGGGCCTTGGGAACCTCGACAAGGATCAGTTTGCCGCCGCTGAACTCACGGATGTTGGTGTCGTCGCCGTCTTCGACCTGGACCATCTCCTTGATCTTACCAATGATCGCGTCCTTGTTCCCGACGATATCGAGATTGAGCTCACGCCCGAGGACCTGTCCCTTCGCAACCTTTCCGGTCTTCAGGCCTTCCTGAACGCCTCCGAGGTTGACGGCAACCGTCCTCTTGGTAAGGTCGATGAGTTTCCTGGTCGCCGGGTTGACAACCGGGCTGATCTTCTCAAGCGACACACCGCTCTTCAACAGCTTGCCTGCATCATCATACAGGTCAATGGTTTCCTTGTATTTTGCCATAGTTTTCCTCCATTACCCTCTTTAAGTGCATACGATCCGGGAATGTGAAGTGAACGCTAAAAGTATCGCTGACTGTGACTGATGGTGACTACTGCACGTCCTCGTGGGACAAAAAGATAGTAACTTTCTCTGATGATATAAGCATTGCTATTTATGCCTATGATTGGATATATATCTGGAGTGCAATATTAAATATCTGCCGAATAACAGTCAATCGCACAGGATACTATAAGTATCATACCACCTTCCGAGTGGCATGAATTACACAAAACAGTACTACTTTGTGTTACTATCCATGCGCCGATCGCATCCTTTCTCCCGTGATCGGCATCATTTCTTGTGCGCGGCAAAAAATTGAGGGGTTCAGGCCCTGATCTGCTGGTAGAGTTTCGCGTAGATCAGCTGACCTTTCCTCTTTCGGTGGCGCTCTCCAAGATCGCCCTCGTAGAGAGCAAACCGTCCTTTGATGCCGTCCATATCGACGTCAACATCTTCACGGTATGCGAAGCCGGGCATCATAACGTCGATATCGCCAAGGACGTAGATCTCGCCTTCTACCATCTGGCCCCCGAGGCGGCTCTTTGCATTGCCCTTGATGATGATCTTTCCACCTTCGGCATGGGTGGCAACATGGACATCTACATCGCCGCCGACGACGATCTCGCCGCCGTTCATGAAGGTGCCGAGATCGCTCCCGGCATTGCCGGTGACGGTGATCTTACCGCCCTGCATGCCGCGCCAGTCTCCACGGTATGCGGCACCGAGGTAGTTTCCGGCGTTGCCGTTGATGACAATTGCGCCGCCCTTCATGCCGGTCCCGGCAAAGGCATCAACGTTCCCGTTCACCGTGAGTTTGCCGCCCTGCATCCAGGCGCCGACGTACATGTCGGCGTTGCCGTTGACAACAACCTCGCCGCCGGTCATCTTCATGCCGATGTACTTAACCCGGGAGAGGTCGCCGTTGACGACGATCTTTGTCTCTTCCGGGGTCGCTCCGGCGTTGCCGGAGACTTCGAAGAAGTCTCCGAGCCGGTACTGCTCCCTCCCCACATATACGTAGAGGTCGGCAATCTCATTTGCCTTCTTCCCGGCGAACGCATCGGGAGTGATGTTGTCAGCCTCGAGATACAGATTGGGCTGGTTTTTTATGGTGAGTGTAACGGTTTCCATCCTTTCTGCACCTCACTGTGTGGCATCGACCTCGATGACGTACGGGTTCGAGAGGTAGTGCCCGGTGACCTCGTAGTTGTTTAAGGTGACGGTGTAGTAGCGGAGGAACTTCTCCTTGACGTCACGCATCACCTGCGGGTTCTCATTGACCTTCGCGTTCACCCAGAGCGTCCGCTTGTTGCCGTTCGAGACGATCTCGCGGTCGTTGATGATCTGGACGCCGGTCTTGAAGAGATACTCGGCATTCTGGAATGCCTTCTCGATGTCGTCGGGCGCGTAGGGTTCGTTCGGGTTGAAGTCGTAGACCACGACATCCCCTTCGAGGCCGGGTGCAAGCCCGCCGTACATGTGCGCAAGACCGAGTGCTTTTGCCGGTCCGGCGCGGGTCATCTGCGCGATCTCGTAGAGATCGATTTCGCGGTCGATGCCGGCGAGATTGGTCGCGTCGATGACCTTATCCTTGTGCTTGAAGGCATCGAGCTGCTGCTCGCGCGCCTCCTGGCTCATGAGCCACTTGATGACCCGCGGGTAGCGGATAAACGGCCCGGCGTTCGGGTGATCGGTGCTGATGAACGTCCGCATCGGGTCTTTTGAGAGCAGTCCGAGTTCGAGGCCGATGCACCACTGGATGGCGCAGACCTTGATGCTCGGGCTGTAGACGTAGGGCACGACCCCGGATCCGGTCTCGAGTTCCACGTCGGCGTTTGCCCACTTCAGGTGGTTCAACTCGGTGAGGTGGTGCTCGAACGGCCCGTCGGCGGTCATGGTCGTGGTCTCGTCGAGCGTCACCTGACCCATGTCGATGGTGATGTTGTCGTGCGAGTTCACGTAGTCCATGATATCCTTTGCCTTGGACTCCATGTTGCCCCAGTTGTCACCACCGTAAGAGTGGAACTGGACGTGGGTGTGATGCATCACCTGGTCACGGCCGAACTTGCTGTTCGGCTTGATGCCCTCCGAGAGCTTGAACGTATCAAGGGTCGTCGTGTAGTTGCCGGGGTTTCCGAGGTTGTTTGCGTGAACGTGCATCGAATGCGGCAGACCGAGATACTCGTTCGCCTCGATGAGGCCCTTGACGATCTGGGCCGGGGTGATGTCGAAGTAGGGAACCGGGTCGTTCACGTTCTCGCAGTTCAGGCCCCAGCCCCAGGCTTCGGTGCCGCCGGGGTTGACGACCTTGACCGCGTAGCCCTTTGTGGCGCGAAGCAGCCAGGCAATGTAGGCCGCGGTGTTCTCGATCTCGTGGTTCTTGAGGTACTCAAGCACGAACCAGTTGTTCCCGAAGACCGGGTAAGCACCCTGGTCGAGGATCGGCGTGTCCCGCATCTCCTCGTGGGTGTGCCGGGCGTAGAGCGGCGGCATGGCCGCTTCCATCACCGTGGTGTACCCCATGCGGGCGTAGTTGTAGCCGGTCCGGAGGGTTGTCGGGACCGAGAATCCGCCCTGCATCCGCTCGATGCCGCTTTTAGGCTTGTAGGTGAAGAGCTTGTCTTCGGGGCGGAAGTTGCGGCCGATGTTCACCTTCGGGCCGGCAACGTGGGCGTGGACGTCGACTCCGCCGGCCATGACGGTCTTACCCGAGGCATCGACGACCTTCGGGTTTTTGACCGCGCTGGTCTCGACGATCTTGCCGTCCTTGATGGCGATATCGGCGACATCGCCCTTGATCCCGAGGACCGGGTCGAAGACGAAACCGTTCTTGATAAGATACTCTGCCATCGCTTATACCCCCTGGATCTCCTTGATACGCGCAAGGACGTGTTTCAGGAACTCTTCATCGGTCATCATGCCCTCCGGGGGCTCCACGACCTTTCTGGTCTCAATCGGCACGTTGTCCATCCGGTAGGCACATCCACCCACCTCGACGCCGACGAAGGCGACCGGGACATGGACCTTGCAGACCTCGGTGGTCGGGGTCTCGTGCGGGTCGATCGCGACCGACGGGCGGTTGTAGATCTTTTTGACCGAGCTGAACGGGAAGTGCGCACCGGGGTCGCTGCCGAGAACGAAGACGGCGTCCACCTCGTCCCTGCGGAGCAGGTCGTTGGAGGTCGTCTCGCCGGGGTTATAGCGGGCGAATCCGCGGGAGAGGTCCACCGCGTAGGGGAACCCGAACAGCCAGCCCCAGACCTGGCCGGAGCCGGTGACGTTGTAGTGCCCGCGCATCGGCATGATGGCCGCTTTTGTGTACTCGTTCAAGTCACGGGTGACCGCGATGGCTGCGTCGATGTTGTGGTTCTTCCCGAGCGACTGGGTCACACCCATACCGAAGAAGATGATCGCGAACCGGCCGCTCTTGAGCGTCTCGGCAGCCTCGTAAATCCTCTCCTTTGGTATGCCGGCGACGACGTCAGGGAGTTTCTCACCCTTGAACGCCACGCGAAGTGCATCGAGGAGTTCGTAGTCGCGTCCCTGCTCCACCTGCAGGTGGATGTCCGCGAGACTCGCGGTATCGGTGGGACGCGGGTCGACGACAATCACCTTGCGGCCGGTGTGGCCCTTGCCGGTGAAGAACCCGCGGGGGAAGATCGAGTAGCGGGACATGTGCCGCGGGTGGGCGTGTGCCGGGTTGCATCCCCAGAAGAGGATCCGGTCGGCACGGTTCTTGATCTCACCCAGCGTGCAGCTCGGGATCCCGATATCCTGGACCGCGATGAGAGATGTGCCGTGGCAGACGGTCGCCGTGTTGTCCATGACAGCGCCGACGGCCTCACCGATCTCGGACCCGACGGCCTGGGCCTCACAGTTCGTGGAACTCCAGCCGTACATCAGGGGTTTCTTTGCATCGGTGAGCATCCGGGCGGTATACTCGATTGCTTCATCGTAGGAGATCTCTTTCCAGGAGCCGTCTTCCTGCCGCATGCGGGGGCGGGTGATCCGGTCCTTTGCCTGGGAGTGGAGGAACTTCTCGGCGCCGATGGCGCACGCGTTGTAGACCTCGTAGAGTTCCTTGCTGTCGTCGCTGACGACGACCTCAAGGTCGTCGCAGAGTGTCCCGCAGAACGGGCAGATTACGTCGGTTACAGTCCTGGTCATGCCAGCTCACCCCTGCATCCCTTGCGCACCAGTTCAAGTGAGCCGAGGACAGGTTCGTTTTTGGCGACCTCCACCGTGACTGGTGTGCCCTTAAATGTTGGCATACCGGTCGAGTAGGTGTTCGGGTTGACCACCATGTTTGCCCAGGGCCCCATCGGTATGTATGCTACACCGGGATGAGGGCCCTGGGTTGCCTCGACCGCCTTGACGATGACACTGCCGTAACTGCTGGTGACGCGTACGTTAGTGTTGCGGTAAGCTCCCAGCTTCTTAAAGTCCGCCGGGTCGAGCTCGATGATCCCGCAGGCGGCGGTGTAGGCGGGTTTTTCCTTCCCCGCCTCCATCGACACCCCCTGCTGGATGGTCCGACCCGTGATCAAATTCACTCTGATTGCCATTGTTATTCATCCCCTGTCTAAAGTATTTATCTGGCAAACTCTTTGAGCGGGCTTGGACCGAGCTCGTTGATGGTCTTGACGACGTCTTCCATGACCGTGCCCCACTTTGCACCCTCGGATGCGGAGACGAATGTCATGCGGAGACGCTTATCGTCAAGACCAATATTCTTGAGGACACTCTTTAAGAGGAACATCCTCTTGGCTGCCTTGTAGTTGCCCTCAAGGTAGTGGCAGTCCCCGAAGTGACAGCCGGAGACGAGCACGCCGTCCGCCCCATCCTGGAATGCCTTCAGGATGAAGAGGGGATCGATCCGGCCCGTGCACATCACGCGGATGGCGCGGATGTCGGGCGGATATTGAATACGGGCGCCGCCGGCAAGGTCTGCACCGGCGTAGGAACACCAGTTGCAGATGATGGCGATGATCTTGGGTTTCCAGTTCTCGTCTGCCATTTACTGCTCACCCCCGAGGAGGAATGCGTCGATCTGTGCAACGATCTGTGGGGTTGCGAAATGCTGCATCCAGATCGCACCGCCGGGACAGAACCCGCCGCAGGTGCCGCAGCCCTTGCACTTGGCTTCTGTGACCTGCATGACCTTGCGGCCGTCCTTCTCGACGAGCGAGAGAGCCTGGTAGGGGCACAGGTTGACGCACAGTCCGCATCCTGCGCACTTCTCTTCCATGCACTGGGCGAAGTAGGGCTCGAGCTCCACCTCTCCCCTGTGGATCGGGATGGATGCCGCGGATGCCGCACCCTCTGCCTGGGCGACCGTGTCGGGGATATCCTTCGGTCCCTGGCAGACGCCGGCGAGGTAAACACCGGCAGTGGTGGTGCCGCACGGGTTCAACTTCGGGTGGGCCTCAAGGAGCCATCCGTCCTGCGAGCAGGAGACACCGAAGAGCCTCCGCGTTGCCTCGGTCTCGGCAGTGGGCTGGATGGCGGCCGCGAGCACGACCAGGTCGACTTCTATGTCGAGTGGCCGGCCAAGGAGCGTATCCTCCGCGTTAACGTGGAGATTCTTGGTCACCGGATCTTCAAGGATGTTTGCCACACGGCCGCGGATGAACTTCGCACCCTCGTTCTGGATGCGGTAGTAGAACTCCTCGTACATCTTTCCAAAGGACCGGATGTCCATGTAGAAGATGTAGGGGATCACGCCGGGGATCTTCTCGATGATCTGGTGGGCGTGCTTGAGCGAGTACATGCAGCAGAACCGCGAACAGTACGGCTTGCCGACGCCGGTCGAGTCACGAGAGCCTGCACAGAGGACGAACGCGACCTTCTTCGGGGTTTCGCCGTCGCTCGGGCGGACGAGGTGACCGCCGGTCGGGCCGGACGCACAGATCAGGCGCTCGAACTCGAGCGACGTGATGACGTTGTCGTAGTTCTTGTAGCCCCACTCGAACTTCTTCTCGATGGGGAAGATGTCGTATCCAGTGGCGAGGACGACGGTGCCGACCTTGACGGTCATGAGTTCGTCCTTCATTTCAAGGTCGACCGCCTTCTTATCACCGCATGCCTCGACACAGAGGCCGCACTTGACACAGGCGTCGAAATCGACGGTGTAGATCAGCGGGGAGACCTGCGGGTGGTAGATGTAGATCGCCTTTCTCGGCGCCATGCCGAGTTCGAACGGGTTCGGCTTGATGACCGGGCAGACGTCGACACAGTCACCGCAGCCGGTACAGCCGCCGCCGATGATGCCGCGGGCTTCGGCCTCTGCGGGGGTGATGACGCCGCGTGCCTTCTTCCGGAGGGTCACATCGAAGTTGCCGATGTATCCCTCGACCGCCTCGACCTCGGTATAGGTGAGGAGTTCGATACCTTCGTTGCGGTAAACGTCCACCATCTTCGGTGTCAGGATACACTGCGAGCAGTCCAGCGTCGGGAAGGTCTTGTCGAGCTGGGACATCCTGCCGCCGATCGTGGGGCTCTTCTCCACGAGGTAGGTCTTGATGCCTGCGTTCGCAAGGTCGAGCGCTGCCTGCATGCCGCCGACACCGCCGCCGACGACCAGGGCCGCCTTCTCGACGGGGACGCTCTTCGGGACGAGGTCTTCAAGCAGGGAGGCCTTTGCTATGGCGATCCGGACTGCGTCCTTTGCCTTTGCGGTTGCCTCTTCGGGCTGGTGCATGTGCACCCACGAGTTCTGCTCGCGGATGTTTGCCATCTCGAACCGGAAGGGGTTCAAGCCGCCTGCCTTGGTTGCGTTGCGGAACGTGGGCTCGTGCAGACGGGGCGAACAGGCCGCCACGACGACTCCGGTCAGTTTCTGCTCAGCGATGGCCTCCGCGATCTTGTTCTGACCGGGGGTCGAGCACATGTACTGGTAGTCATCGGCGATGACGACGTTCGGGAGCGTCCTGGCGTACTCTATTACCGCCTTGACGTCGATGGAGCCCGCAATATTGGTACCACAGTGGCACACAAAAACGCCAATTCTTGGCTCTTCGTTCTTTTTGACTTCTGCCATGTATTTGCACCTCACAGGATCTTCTTCAGGAACGGCTCAACATCGATGGCATGAAGGTCGAGTGCAAGCTCGTCCGGGCTCATGCCCTGAGCCAGTCCCAGGAGTTCGTTGTAGTGCAGGACCGGGATGCCGTATTCAGCACCGAACTTCTCCTTGATCTCGATCTGGCCGCGGTCGAACTGGAGCTGGCAGAACGGACAGACTTCGGTAACTGCATCGACGCCTACGTTCTGCATATTGATCATCTTCTCGTTCGTGATATCGAGCGCGTGTGCCAGGTCGTATCCGCGGACACCGCCGCCGGCGCCGCAGCACTGCATCTTGTTGCGGTACTGGACGGGCTCGGCTCCGAGAGCGGCGACGAGCTCCTCGATCCACATCGGGCTCTCGGTGTTTCCGAAGTGCCGCTCCTTCCTGGGCTTCATCAGGTGGCAGCCGTAGTGGACGGCGATCTTCGCGCCGGTCAGGGGGCGCTTGACGCTGTCGGCGATCTTCTTGACGCCTACGATCTCAGGGTCGTAGTAGAGTTCGGCGAGGTGCCAGACGTCGGCGGTTCCCTTGAACTCCATGTCGATCTCTTTGAGCACTTCGTTGACTCCGTCGCGGAGCTCGTCGTTGTGTTTCAGCTTGTGGTTGACTTCCCAGATGGACTTGTAGCACCCGTTGCAGACCAGAGCAATGTCCATGCCCATCTGCTCGGCGAGCACGACGTTTCTGGCTGCCATCGCATACCAGACGTTTAAGTCGATCGAACCGAACGCACCCGGTGCCGGGCAGCAGCTTGCGCCCTTCAGGGGCAGGAGGTCGATGCCGACGTTCTTGCTGGTCCGGATGGCCGCCGCCTCGATGCCGGGGTACCGGTTCGGGGCGATGCACCCGAGGAAGAATGCGTACTGGTGATTGTTTCCGCTCATGATTTCACTCTCCCTCCGCGAGAATTCTGTCCGCGTTCTCTTTCAGTCTGTAGTGGTCGAGGATCTTCCTGATGCCGGGCAGGTACTCAGGGTACTTGTGCGTCGTCTCGGGCTCCTCCTCGAGGCCGAGTTTCTTCCGGGCGGCACGGTTCGCGTCGTTGTTCGGGACACCGTGGCCGCTCTTGTAGATCAGCTGGACGGTCTGGAGGAAGTTGCGCGGAATGATGTCGCGCTTGAACGCCAGGTTCCGCATCGCCATGATCGCGTCGGTCGGCGCGAGGTCGCGGGGACACCGGTCGGTGCAGCTGTAGCAGGTCGTGCAGAGCCAGAGGTCCGGGTCTGTGAGACACTCTTCCTCGAGACCGAGGACTGCCTTGCGCATGAACTGCCGGATACGGTACGAACTCCGCGGTGCCGAGGGGCACGAACCGGTGCAGGTGCCGCACTGGTAGCACATGTGTGCAGCCGTCTGCCCGATCTTCTCAACTTCTTTGAGGAACTCGGGGTTGCTGTCAGGAACGTAGTACTTCCTGTCCCGGAGCTTCTCAGCGAGTTTCTGGTCCTTATAGTCTTTCTTCACTGCCATTGGCTATCCCTCATGCCTCTTCTGCTTCTCCCAGAACTTTGACCTCGACTTCTCCGGGGGCGGTCTCTTTGACCTTTGACGTCCTCGGGGCGAGCAGTTTCTCCTTGATACCCTTGAAGAGGTCCGTCTCCTTATCCTTCATCCGGATGGCCGTCCGCCGGAGAACAATCGCATCTTCGCTCGGGCAGGCGTTAACGCAGGCGCCGCAGAGGATACAGAAGTCCTTGTTGATGGCGATGTTGGGCTCAACCTGTCCCTTCATCTCCTTTGCAGGGACGGGGGACGGCAGGTAGAGTGCGTTGCAGGGGCAGACCTCAACACAGGTCGAGCAGCCGCCGGGGCACTTCTCCGGGTTGATCTCGATGTCTCCCTCGAAGATCTTCTCGACGGTGATTGCCTCCTGGGGGCAGGTCTGGACGCACCAGGTACAGGTGCAGCAGTTGTCCTGCTCGATATCGACCTTGCCGGGCAGCTTGTCGCTGACGATCTCGCGTTCGAGGGTGATGCACTCCTGGGGGCAGGCCTCCACACAGATCTTGCATCCGTCGCAGGTGGCTTCTTCCCACTTGACTTCGCCTTCGATCTTACCGGTCTCGGGGTTCGGAGCGTTGCGGACGACGGTGATGCTCGGACAGAGTTCGCCGCAGATGCCGCAGACATCGCACTTCTCAGTGTCGACGGCAAACGTCGTCTTGGTCTGCAGTGCGGTCTCGCGCGGTTTGCCGGCTTCGTCGCCGCCTTCGAATGCGGGGACATCACGGTTGATGGCGTCTCTCGGGCAGACCTCCTCGCAGATGGTACACCTGTCACACTTCTCCTCGTCGATCGTTGTGACCATGTCGTAGGTGGGGAATCCTTCCTTCTCGAGGATCGGGAGCCTCTCCTCCCCGTCAATCTTGAGCGTCATCGCATTGAAGGGGCACATGATGACGCAGACACCACAGTACGAACACTTCTCAGGGTTGACATCGACAGGTTCTGCGTAGTCGATTGCCCCGCGGCGTGTCGCACCGACAGGTCCGAGCACGATCGCCTCTTCAGGGCAGGCGTCGACACAGATGCCGCAGCCAGTGCACGTCTCTGCGTTAAGGATCAGGTTGTTGACCGCCTTCAGGAGCCTCTGCTCCATGATGACGTTCTGTCCTTCCCGCGTTTTGGAATACTTTGGAAACAATGCCATATTCTAGTATCACTCCTAGGCTTCCACTTTTCGGGCCTTCGCCCGGCTCTCCCACGGTCCTGCAAGTTTGATAACCCCATAGGGGCATGCCTGGACGCATACGCCGCAACCGGCGCAGAGCTCGGAGTTAAAATCAAGGATGACGGCTTTGCCGTCCTTGACCTTGTAGATCTTCTCCTTGGTCACCGGATCTTCGGTGTAGAGTTCGAGCGCGTCGACCGGACATGCCACCACGCAGTTATTGCAGCCTGTACATCGTTCCATATTGATGTGCAATGCAAATGCCATGGTATCACGCACCAGATCTGATCGATTAAAAATCGATATAAAAAGAATTGTCAAAGAATATACATAAACTTTCTGAAATCCGGCAGTCTTATATTCCAGAACTATGATTATTCGTCAAATTTTATAAATTAAATCGGTTGTTATGTTAATCCGATGTCCAAAATCTCGACTTCAGATGGATTTCCGGAGGTATTAGCAAATAGAAAACCTTAAATTAGCGATCCGGGATTTTGATGAAAATCGGTGGTCAATCTGGCCCGGCAACGTTGAGAGCGGACCTGATTGCCTCGCAAGACGGGTAGAATCCCTCTCACCCGGCAGGTAGGCCCCTCTAACCTGTTGCGCGGTTTGAGGAGTAACCGTTTCTGTATCCCTTGACTCTTCTTCCTCTGTGGCGAATGTCCCGGCTCACCTGGGAGATGTCTTCCCGATCATGCGCCCGCGATCCTCCTGCCGTATTCATGGCTGTCCTGCCGGCCGGGTGGACCTGCCGGGAACATGCTTAACCCGGCCCCCTGCCAAAGGTTCGGGATATTGCCGTTTCGCGCCGAGAAGATGCAACGGGGATGGGCCGGGCGTTTCCCTGGTTTCCCTCTCCGATTCTTTTTACGTTTACCTGCTGAGTTGGTGAATATCGGTGGGTCGATGGAGCCGGAGAGAAACCGCGCGGTTCCGACCGGCATGACTTCCCGGCGCCGGCCCGTCGCGCACGCCCGGGAAAAAAAGAAACCTTATTCTGTCCACATCGTAACATTGTAGCAAACGAGGTGTAATCCTGTCCATGGAATTGAATGGCGTTACTATCGATGATACCTATGCAGAGGCATTCCCGACCTGGGTGGCACGGCCCATAATCACCGCCGTAACCGAGGAGTGGGCATACAAGGCAGCAGTGGAGGCCGTCGGCTTTGCCACCTCCACCATCGGATGTCCGGCAGAGGCGGGCATCGACTGCTTCGTCTCTCCCGACGAGACCCCCGACGGCCGCCCCGGCTATGCAATCATGATCTGTGCGAGCAAGAAGAAGCTCAAAGAGCAGGTTGTGGAGCGGCTCGCCGAGTGCGTCCTCACCGCCCCGACGACGGCGGTCTTCGACGGTCTCGCCGACGTTGTTGCCGAGGTCCCGGAGAAGCTCCCGGTCAAGCTCCACTTCTTCGGCGACGGATACGAGGAGAAGCGGCAGGTCGGCGGCAGGTCGGTCTGGGCCATCCCGATCATGGAGGGCGAATATATCGGCGAGGAGGAGTTCGGTGCCGTCAAGGGTGTTGCAGGCGGCAACTTCTTCATCATGGGCGAGAACCAGATGGCTGCCCTGATGGCCGCCCAGGCCGCGGTCGACGCCATCAGCGGCGTCTGCGGTGTCATCACGCCCTTCCCCGGCGGCATCGTCGCGAGCGGCTCGAAGGTCGGGAGCAAGAAGTACAAGTTCATGGGCGCAAGCACGAACGAGGCCTACTGCCCGACGCTCCGCGACAGGGTCGAGAACAGCAAGGTCCCCGAGGGCGTCAAGGCAGTCTACGAGATCGTCATCGACGGCGTCGACGAGGACTCGATCAAGACCGCGATGGCCGAGGGCATCCGGGCGGCGACCAAGGTGCCGGGCGTGAAGTTCATCAGCGCCGGGAACTTCGGCGGCAGCCTCGGGCCGTTCAAGTTCGACCTGAAGGACGTCCTTGCGGACTATCTCTGAATCTCTTTTTTTTTTGTGGCTCTTTGGGGCTGGTGGGTGTTTGCTCATGCTGTTGAGGGTATGGGCTGGTGAAGACTTCCATCAATCACGCTTCGAACTCCTTCAACTGTCTAGAACCTGGAATATTCTGTACCTCACTTGCCCTTCAACGGCTTTCCATCGGATATCGCCCCTTCGGTGCTCCAGCTCCGTTCCTGCCGGAACGTTGCTTATCGCCACGCGGGGAGGGGCTGACGGGGAGTGCGATGTTCCGACAGGAACGGAGCACGAGAAGCCGTTAGGCTTTGAGGGGGTGCAGCCCCCTCCCCTGTCTCTACCCCGTAAAGTTTTACCTACAGCCCCCCACCACCCGCGCTTCGCGCTCCTCACTCGCACCTTCGGTGCTCAAACTCCTTCCCCTGCGGGGAAGTCGTTCCGCCCCCCCCATGGGGGGCGGGCAGTGCGTGGCGATATGCGACTGGCCGAAGGGCAGGAGCACGAGCACCGAAGGTGCGCAGCCCACGAAATCCGTGCATCGGGGTAAGCGATGTTCCAGGAATGATATGTGAGTACGACTGGCTGCAGGGCAGGAGCTTGAGTCCCGAGAGCGTAGTGATAGTTGGCCGAAGGCATGATAGACTAACCGTCCGAAATTCGAATTCGCTTGGCCTCCCGGCAGTTCCACCACCCAGTCGATCCTCACTATGAAAGAACCGCCCCCCGCCCCGGCCCCCCTCACCCGCCTTGATTAACCCCCCTTCCCCTCTCGCCACCCCGCCAAAGCCCGCTCGGGCTCACCTGCCCCACCCGATCGATCCTCTTAAATACAGTTATCAACGACATTCTTGTTAACGATTATTTCGGTGACATCATGATTACACTCACGCCTGATGAAGTCAGGGCCCGGTTCGGCCCGCTGTTCTCGATGAAGTTCCTCACCATGGTCGACCAGAACGCCGGTCTTGCGGAGATCCGCGAGCATTGCCGGGCCCGGGGGACCATCGAGTGGGATGCGGCGAACCGGGTGCGGGCGAGAGGTGCAATCCATTCCTGCCACGTCGAGGGCACGACGATGACGATGCTCGCCCGTCTGGGTGTATCCCCGGCGAAGTTCGGGGCTGCCGGCCAGGAGATCGGCGGCCAGGCGCTCGAAGGGGTCGAGGTTGTCGGGGACGAAGTGGTGACGACCTGGTCGGGCATCGCGGGGGCGGGTGTCGGCGTCGCCGCCTGTCTGCCCCAGGCGCCGGGCGTGATCCGGGCGGAGTATCCTGCCGAAGACGACCTCAAGATCGGCGGCGCCCGGGTCTGCCGGGTGCGGATCGCATCACCCCTCTACGAGAAGGTGACGATCGGGATCGACGACACCGACACCCGTGAAGAGGGTGCCACGTGGGTTCTCGCACTCAAGTGTGCCGAGGCCTGCACGATCCCCGGGGTCGAGTACCTGGACATGCGCCTTGTGCAGCTCAACCCCGCGGTCCCGAAGAAGACCACCAACTGCGTCGGCTCCGCCCTGAACTTCGCCGTCCGTCCCGGAAAGGTGGAAGAACTCCTCGAATACGTCCGCGACTTCATCGAGTCGGAAGCGGTCAGCAACGATACCGGCATCGCCGTCTACCGCGGGATTGCATTTGCCGAGGAATCACCCTACATGAAACGGGTCAAGACCGAGATCCTGATGGTCGACGACGCGGAGGCGGAGGCCGCGCGGATGGGCGTCCGGTTCATCGACTCAAATGCACGGAAAGGCCGGATAGGAGCATTGGGCGCTGTTCTCTGGGGGAACAAGGGCGCTGAAGCGGCAGGCCTCTATGGAGAAACTCTCTGATCCTTACACAATACGGTATCCACAAATCGTGGCGGTGGCCGACGAGAGCGCCGGGCAGGTTGAGCTCATCGAGTTCTTCGACTGCACCGGCGGTGCGATGTGGGTGAAGCGTCACTATGCACAGAGCCCGCTCGTCCGCTCTGTCCGCACCGTGGGCGCGACCAACCGCTACCTCCTTTCGGCCGGGAGCGCCGACCTCGCGCTCGAGGGCTCGGTCTTTCCGGCGGGGATTTCCGCCGTCGCCGTCGAAGAAGACGAGATCGCGGTCACCTACCGGGGGCTCGGAGGCGGTGGCGTGGGGGCGTCCATCTGCCGCGCCACCGCTCGCGGCGTCGTCCGGTGCGAGAGCGACCCTGCCGGCGGCGGCCGTCTTTCGGGCTCGACAATCTGGCTCCCCCGGCGCGAGCGGGTGGTCATCGGAATCGACGACACCGACACCCCCGAGGAGGGCGCCACCTGGACGCTGGCGCACAACATCGCCCGTGCCGTCGAGGACGACCGTTCGCGCTACCTCTCCCACACCATTGTGCAGCTCTATCCTGTTCCCTACCGGACCAAGAACTGCGTCGCCATCGCCTGCGAGTTCGCCACCTCCGATCCCGTCGGACTGGCCCGGCACTACCACGACTACCTGGAGGAGTACACGCTCTCGGACGAGACCGGAATGGCGGTCTGGCGAGGGTTCGATCCTTCGCCGCTCGAAGAGTTCGGCGGACGCGTAAAGCGGGGCGAAGTCTGGCCCGGCGACCTTGCTGCCCTCGACGATCCTCGGCTCTCCATCGTCATGAACGGCCGGGGCGCGATCGGGGCGGTTGCAGCGATCCCGTTTTACACGCGGTATGAGGAGGCGCTGGCGCTATGGAATGGGTCCGGCTGAAAGCCCGGGTGCTCGAGACTGGCTCTGCCCGCCTCTCCGGCGAACCCGCAGATGAATACGTATCCCGTTCCGCCGCCGGCCCTTCGGCCGGGACATCCGGCTCGCTCTTCTTCTCCATTGGCGGCGGTCGAAGGGTCCGGACTGGTATCGACGGGCGAAGCCCCCTCGAGATCGTCCACCGGGGAGGCGGCGCGGCCGACCTCCTCATCGACGGCGATGTGGTTTCCGGCCGCCTTGAGCCCGCTGCCCTCCACTGCCCCCGCCAGGCCTACATCACGGTCAGCGGGATGTGCATCTTCCACTGCCGCTACTGCCCGGTGCCGGGTCTTCCCGGGCGGCGGAAGGAGATCGCTGAGATCGTCCGGATGGTCGAGAGCGTCGCCGACCGGATCGATGCTATCTCGATAACGAGCGGTGTCGCCTCCTCGATCGAGGAGGAGGAGGCTTACGTCCTCGAGGTCGTCGCAGCGCTCCGCCCCTTTGGTCTACCTATCGGGGTCTCGATCTACCCCTGCCCCGAAACCCCGGCCCGACTCCACGCTCTCGGCGTTGCCGAGGTGAAGTTCAACATCGAGGCGGCGACGCCCGAACTCTTTTCGGAGGTGTGCCCCGGCCTCTCCTGGGAGGGGATCCGGGAATCACTCTCGTCCTCCGTCGCGCTCTTCGGGCGGGGCAGGGTCTACTCGAACGTCATTGTCGGCCTCGGTGAGACCGACGATGACCTCGAGCGGGTGATGGAAGACCTCGCCGCGATCGGGGTCATCCCGGTTCTCCGCCCGCTCACCCCGGCGGCGTCTCTCGCGGGCATGCCCCGGCCGTCCGCCGAACGGCTGCTCTCGCTCTGTGAGGTCCACAAGAAGATCCTCCGGCGGGCGGGGCTCGACCCCCGCCGGGCGCTGACGATGTGTGCGGCATGTACCGGATGCGATCTGGTGCCGGGGAGGGACACATGAACGGCACCGAAGCGCTCGCTCTGGCTCTCCTCCGGTCAGCAGACCGCTGCTACGCCGTCCCCGGCTACCCGGTATCGGAGGTTGCCGCCCGGGTTGGGGCCATAATCACCGTAAACGAGAAGGTTGCCCTCGAGTACGCCCTCGGCGACTCGCTCTCCGGGAGGAGGGCTGCCGTGGTGGTCAAGCACGTCGGCCTCAACGCCTGTGCCGACCCGCTGGTGCACGCCACCGCCCAGGGCCTCCGGGCGGGCGTCGTGATCGTCGCCGGCGACGACGTACGCGCGGCCGGATCAGACGTCGTGCAGGACTCCCGCTACTACGGCGAGGTGGCCCGGGTCCCGGTGCTGGAACCTGATGCCGAGCCGCTCGGACCGGCAATTGAGGCGGCGTTCGAGGCGTCGGAGGACTTCTCAAGGGTCGCCATCGTCAGGGTCACACCCGACCTCCTGGACGCGGACGTGCCGGACGTCCCCGTTCCCCGGAACGATCTGGAGGGGAGCCTCGCGGACCCCGGGCTCACGATGGCCGGCCGGGCGCTGGCCGCGGACAGGCGGACCGCCGCGATGTTCGCCTGGTCGCGCTCCTCGCCGCTGAACCGTGTTGCCGCAAGGACGCCGCGCATCGTTACCGCCTACCCGCCCCCGGCGGCGGACCCGGATTTGCTCGCATCTCTCCCTGAAATCGGCCGCCCCTTCCTCCGGGAGCACCGCCTGCTTGCCCCGCCTGAGCCCGCCGGGGAGCCCGAACGGTTCTCCACCCGGGGCTACTGCCGGACGTTCTGCCGCGGCTGCCCGTTCCATCCTGCCCTTGCCATCCTCCGCGAACGCGGGATGCGGGCAGTCTGCGACGCCGGGTGCGCGATCCTCGCTATGAACCCGCCGTACCGCATCGGCATCGCCACCTACGGCCTCGGCTCGTCGGTCGCCGTGGCAGCAACCGGTCCGGGCGTCGCACTCACCGGCGACTACGCGCTCCTGCACTCGGGCCTGAACGCCCTCATCGACGTCTATGACCGCAAGCTCCCGCTCCTCTGTATCGTCTTTGCGAACAAACGGATGGGAATGACCGGAGGTCACCCCGTCCCCGACATCCTTCGCTACATCGCCTGGGCGGACCCGGTCGTCTGTGTTGCAGATGACACCGCGGCGCTTCGCCGGGTTCTCGTTCCTCCCGGGGGAGGGCCCCGGACGGTGGTTATCGAAGGCGCCTGCCCTGAAGGTGAGAACCATGAAACCATGGAATATCGAGATCTGTGATGTAACGCTGCGAGACGGGGAGCAGACTCCCGGCGTCTCGTTTACCCTTGATGAGAAGATGGCGATCGCCCACTCGCTCGACGATATCGGCGTGGAGGTGATCGAGGCCGGTTTCCCGGTGGTCTCCACGGCAGAGAAGGAGTGCGTTGCGGCCATCGCCCGGAGCGATCTCGACGCACGGGTCTGCTGCCTGGCACGAGCGCTCAAGCCCGACATCGAGGCGGCGCTCGACTGCGACGTGGATATGGTCAGCATATTCTTCGCGACCTCAGACCTCCACATCCGCCACAAGTACCGCAAACCCCGCGAAGAGGTGCTCGACGGCGCTCTCGATATGGTGGAGTTCGCCGCCGATCACGGGGTGCAGGTCCGGTTCGCTGCCGAGGACGCCTCGCGGACCGACCCGGCGTTTCTCTCGGAGATGTATACCCGCGGCGTCGAGCGCGGCGCGAACCTCGTCAGTTTCGCAGATACCGTCGGTTGCCTCACCCCGCTTGAGATCCACGCGGTCGTCTCCCGCTTCCTTGAGACGGCCTCTCTCCCCCTCTGCATCCACTGCCATAACGATCTCGGGTTCGCGGCCGCCAATACCATCACGGCCGCGGCCGCAGGGGCGTTCCAGCTCCATACCACCGTCAACGGCATCGGCGAGCGTGCCGGGAATGCGGCGCTTGAACAGGTGCTCGTCGCCCTGCGGATGAAGGGCGGCGTCGACCGCTACGATCTTACCCGCCTGCAGGAGATCTCGCGCCTGGTCGCCCGGTGCTCGGGGATTACCCCGGAGCGCACCCGGCCGGTCGTCGGTGAGAACGCCTTCGCCCACGAGAGCGGGATCCACATCGCCGCGATCCTCTGCGATCCGTCGACCTACGAGTATGTCCCGCCGGAACTGGTGGGCAGCGAGCGGCGCTTCGTCCTCGGGAAGCATACGGGGAGGCGGGCGCTTGAGCATGTTGCGAAGGCCTACGGGTTCGACCTCTCTGACGGGGAGGCGCGGTGGGTGCTCGAGCAGGTCAAGCAGAAGAGCGAGGGGAAGTGCAGCGTCACCCCGGAGATGCTCTGCGGGCTCATCCGAAGGGCAAAGGAGGGGATCCTCCAGTGAGTACGCTCTCGGAGCAGATCCTCGGCGCACAGGCGGGAGCATATGTGGACCGCGAGGTCGATATCGCCTTTGCCCATGACGGGACCGGCGTCCTCGCCCGGGAGGCGCTCCGGGAGATGGGGGTGGAGCGGCTCCCGTACCCTGAGCGACTGCGCCTCATCTTCGACCACATTGTCCCGGCGAACACGGGGACAACGGCGACGCTCCAGGCCGAGCTCCGCGAGTATGCCGGGGCCTCAGGGATAGAATTCTTTGATGCCGGAGGAGGGATCTGCCACCAGGTGATGAGCGAAGGGGTCGTCCGGCCCGGCATGATCGTCGTCGGCGCCGACTCCCATACCTGCACCCTCGGCGCCTTCGGGGCGTTCGCCACCGGGGTGGGCGCGACCGATATGGCGGCGATCTGGGCATCCGGCGGCACGTGGTTCCGCGTCCCGGAGACGATCGCAATCAACCTCTCCGGCAGGCTCTCCGGCGCCGCGGAGCCGAAGGATGTCGCACTCGCCTATGTCGCGAACCTCGGGATGGAAGGAGCCACCTACCGGGCGCTGGAGTTCGTGGGTGACGGGGCGGCGACAATCTCCATGGACGGGCGGCTGACCCTCTGCAATATGGCGGTCGAGACGGGGGCGAAGGCAGGCATGTTTTATGCTGATGCCCTCACCATCCGCTATCTCACAGAGTACGGGCTTGCCGCGGCGCCCCAGGCGCCGGAAGACTGCTGCTACGAACGGACCGCCGATATCGATCTCGACGACATCGTTCCTCTCATAGCGGTCCCGCACCGGGTGGATACCGTCAGGGAGGCGGAGGAGGTCGCGGGCACGCACCTCGACCAGGTCTTCGTCGGGACCTGCACGAACGGCCGCTACGAGGACCTTGCCCGGTTCGCCCGTATCGTCCGGGGCGAAAAGGTGACCGTCCGCACACTGGTGATCCCCGCATCCCGGTCGGTGCTTGCCCGGGCGATCGCCACCGGTGTCCTCGCCGATATCGTGGCTGCAGGATGCATGGTGGCGCCGCCCGGGTGCGGGCCGTGCCTCGGGGCGCATGCCGGCGTACTGGGGGAGGGCGAGGTCTGCCTTTCCACCGCCAACCGGAACTTCAAGAACCGGATGGGCGTGGGCGGCGAGATCTACCTCTCGTCGGTCGCCACCGCCGCAGCGAGCGCCATAGCCGGCGAGATCGCCGTACCGGAGGTGGCGTGATGCAGGGAGCTGGATCGGCGGTCTGTCTCGGGCGCGACATCGACACCGATCTCATCATCGCGGGCCGTTACCTCCGGACGAAGGACCGCTCGGTCTGGGCGGAGCACGCCTTCGAAGACCTGGACCCGACGCTCGCCGCCCGCCTCAGGGGGTCGGTCATCGTCGCCGGGAGGAACATGGGGTGCGGGTCGTCCCGGGAGCAGGCGGTTGTCGCTCTCCGCGAGGCCGGGGTTGTCGGGGTCGTCGCGGAGTCATTCGCCCGGATCTTCTTCCGCAACGCCGTCAACGTCGGCCTGCCGGTGATCGAGGCCTCTGTCTCCTGCACCGACGGCGCCCACGTCGCCTTCGACCTCGATGCAGGGTGGGTGGAGGTGGACGGGGAACGCTATCCCGCCCGCCCGCTCTCCTCTAAGATGGTTGCCATCCTCAGGGCTGGAGGGCTGGTCCCCTACTGGAGGTCGGATCGATGATCTTTCCTCCCCACTGCAAGTTTGTCGGGTCCGTAAACGGCGCCCCGTGTGGTAATAAGGCCTACTTCCTCTCACGCTACCTGGTCCGGGAGACCTCCGACGGCACCGAGGTGCTTGAGGTGGAGACTGATCCGAACGGAACCGGCCTGATGCGGAGCGTCCTCTCAACCCGGGTGCTCGCCGCCGGCGATGATGTCTACCGCTACCCGGAGCGCGTGAACGTTCAGGATCGGACATTCCTGGTACAGGAGGCGATGCGGTCCGGGTACCGCTGCACCATATTTACCGGCCACGGCGAGCAGACCACTTTCGTGCTCGACCCGGACCTCTCCGGATTCCTCCGCATCCACGTCTATGATATCACCCCTCCCCGCCCCCACCTCTCGGCCACGCTTACTGACCTTGAGAGGACCGGGCTCTTCGGCGACCTCGAGGTTGTCTTCGAGCACCACGTCCGGGATATCCGGGAGGTCAAGGCCGATGTCTATCCCTGCCGTGCGGCCGGTTTCCCCCGCACCCTTGATGCGGACCCGCTCCGCCCGGGTGACCGCATCGCTGGCTGCCTGACGGCGCGGGAACTGGTGCGGGAGTGCTACGGAGAAGGGGTTACGGTGGAGAACATCTGCCCCCTCGAGGTTGTGGCGGCCGAGCCTTTCATCGCCCGGTGCTGCCGGAGCGAGCGGGCCGGTATCGGGCGCTGGAACGGCCTGTTCGGCGCAATTGTCCACTGGGGAGCATCGTCGTGGGATATCGCAGAGGCGGTCCGCAGGGTCGCGGCCGCGTGGAGGAAAGCGGATGGCGAAGGTCGCGGTCGTTGAAGGCGACGGCATCGGGCACGAGGTTGTCCCGGTCGCCCGCGATATCCTCGCGACTGTCCGCCCTGACTTTGAATTCTTCGATGTCGAGGTAGGATACGGCCGGTGGGAGCGGACCGGGAGCGCCTGCACTGAGGAGACGATCGCCGATCTGCGGTCGGCCGACGCCATTCTCTTCGGGGCAATCACGACCCCGCCCGACCCCGGATACCGGAGCGTTCTTCTCCAGATCCGCCACGCGCTCGACCTTTACGCGAACGTCCGCCCGATCCGGGGCGAGGGGGTCGACGTCGTCATCGTCCGGGAGAACACCGAAGGGCTTTACTCCGGTATCGAGTGGACCCAGGCCGACCGGGCCTGCACCGTCCGGGTCGTCTCCCGGCGGGGGAGCGAGCGGATCGCCCGGTACGCCTGCACCCTCGCGAAGTCCCGCCGCCACCTCACCGTCGGCAACAAGGCAAACGTCCTGAAGTCCGACTGCCTCTTCGTCGAGGTCTGCACGGCAGAGGCAGCCCGGGCGGGAGTTCCCTGCACGCTCTGCTACATCGACGCGCTCTGTCTCGACCTCCTCATGCATCCCGGCCGCTACGACGTGGTCGTGACGACCAACATCTTCGGCGACATCCTCTCCGACGCCGCAGCTTACCTTGTCGGGGGGCTCGGGCTGCTCCCGAGCGCGAATATCGGGGAGCGACATGCTCTCTTCGAGCCGGTGCACGGGAGCGCTCCCGATATCGCAGGCAAAAACGTCGCAAACCCCGTCGCGGCCATCAGGAGCGCCGCGATGCTTCTCTCCCACCTCGGCGACCCCACATCCGCGGCGGTTGTCGAGAGGGCTGTCGACCGGGTGCTCTCCGCGGGCATCCGGACACCAGACCTCGGCGGGGCCGCCGGAACCCGGGAGTTCGGGGCGGCGGTGCTCCGCGAGGTCGGGCGGGGGAAGGCCTAAACGCTTCAGGGTCGAGAGCTACGCTATGGTGCTGGTGGGATGCCACGTCTCCATCGCCGGCTCGATCGACCTTGCGGTCGGGCGGGCCCTTGATGCGGGCTGCGATACGTTTCAGATCTTCTCTAGGAACCCCCGCGGCTGGAAGGCAAAGGATCTCGACCCCGATCTAGCCGAAGCCTTCAAAGCGGCGGTGCGTTCGTCGGGGATCGGGCCCGTCGTCGATCACATGCCCTATCTCCCGAACCCGGCCTCTCCCGATGCCGAGATCTATGAAAAATCGGTTGTGTCGCTCGCCGGGGAGCTCCGGCGGTGTGCCCTTCTCGGGATACCGTACCTCGTGACCCACCTCGGGCACCACCGCGGCGCCGGGACGGCGGCGGGGCAGGAGCGGGTCGTTGCCGCCATCAACCGGGCGTTTGCGGATGCCGGAGAGAGCGACGTAATGCTCCTCCTGGAGAATACCGCCGGGGAGAAGAACAGCGTGGGGACGACCGCCGACGACCTCTCGCGGATCATGGAAGGTATCGATGCAAAAGGAAGGGTCGGGATCTGTTTCGATACCTGCCACGCGTTCGCCGCCGGCTACGACCTCCGGACGGCCGAAGGGGTCGATGAGGTCATGAGAGAACTCGATGACAGGGTCGGTCTATCCCATCTCCGGATCATCCACCTCAACGACTGCAAAGGGGATCTCGGGAGCGGGCTTGACCGGCACGAGCACATCGGGCTCGGGTCTATCGGAGAGGAAGGATTCCGGCATATCCTCCTTCATCCGACCGTCCGGAGCCTCCCCCTCGTCTGCGAGACACCGGTGGACGAGCGGCGGAGCGATGTCGAGAATATCGCGAAGGTCCGTGAACTTGCGGGTGCATGAACACTCTGGAGCATTGCCCTGGTGTGGGCTGTGCCGCCGGTTATCCTGCGGCAACGCCTGATGGGATTAATATCTCTCACTTTTTATAATGATTTGAAATACCGTCTCCGGTTACTGCCCCTGGTGCCAATATTTTTATATTAATACTTCTATCCTCCATCTCACGAACCCTTTATCCTGCGGAATTCCGGCGATTCTCCGGCGCTCCGCAGGATCTCTGTTTGCACGCCGGCCGGAAAGGACCTCTTTTCCGCCGCGCCTGCAGGCACCATCGTGTGAGACGAAAGGGGGCGTTCTCATCGTGGTGATCAGAGGATGGCCGAACGTTACGTGCTGATGCTAATCTGCACCGTCATCGTCATCGGACTCCTGGCGCCGCCTGCTCTGGCGGTAGAGGAGGCTCCGGGGAACGCGGTGCTTTTCTGTACCGCCGGCGGATCGCAGGAGCATCCGGATATCGACGGGTACCTGGTCGTCTGGGAGGATGGCCGGAACAGGAATAAGGACATCTATTTTGCGAGCAGTCCCGGTTCCGGTGAACGGATAACGGATGATCGCGCCTCGCCATCGAGACCGTCCGTCTCGGGGGACTACATCGTCTGGGAGGACAACCGGAACATGAGCCCAGATATTTACCTCTTCGGGCGCTCTTCGGGCGCGGTAGCACTCACCGACGATCCAGCGGACCAGCGGATGCCCGTCGTCCACGGGAAGCATGTCGCCTGGTACGATGCCCGGAGAGGAAGTATGGATATCTGCCTCTATAACATCGAGACCGAAAATGAAACCTTTCTCTCCTGCTCGCCGGTGATACAGTGGAAACCTGCGCTCTCGGACGAGTACGTCGTCTGGGAGGAGAGCTCCGGCAACGGCGACATCTGGTTGTACGAGATCCGGACCGGCGATAAACGACCGATTACGCAGGATAACAGGCGGCAGGCATATCCGGCAATTTCAGGGAGCCGACTCGTCTGGGAGGACTACCGGAACGGAGCACCCGACATCTACCTGCTTGATCTCGACAATCCGTCCGGTGGGGAGCAGAGGATCACCAACGGCCCTGAATGGCAGGTCTCCCCGGCTATCGATGGAGACCTCATAGCCTGGGAGGACAAACGGGACGGGGCGTGGAACATCTACATCTGCGACCTCTCCGTGGGGAAGGAGGTGCAGATGCCCGTCTATCCTTCCGATAAGGAGCAGCTCTACCCTGCCGTCAGCGGCGACCGGATCGTCTGGCAGAACGACCGTGACGGCGGATCGGATATCTACCTCTTCACCTACACCGGCGGAGCGCTCCCGGTGGCGGAGTTCTCGGCAGACCCGACCAACGGCACGGTGCCGCTTGCCGTTCGATTCACCGATCGGTCGACCGGCGACCCGGATGCCTGGGAGTGGGACTTCGGCGACGGGAACACCTCGACACTGCAGAATCCGGACCACACCTACGAGATCCCGGGGAGCTACACCGTCTCGCTCACGGTGCGTAACGGGTTCGGGTCCGACAGCGCCGCGAAGACCGATCTCATTCGGGTAGGTCCCCTGGAGCCTCCGGTCGTCCTCTTCTCGGGGTTGCCGCAGTTGGGGTCTGCACCCCTCGAAGTGCGGTTCAGCGGCGAATCATTGAACAACCCCGCGTCGTGGCTCTGGGACTTCGGGGATGGTGGGTCATCGCCGCAACAGAACCCGAAGCACACCTACGCAAAGCCGGGTATCTATAACGTCACCCTGATATGCAGCAATGCGGCCGGCAACGCGACGCACACGGAGTACGGCTACATTACCGTCATTGAGCGACTCACATCCTCGTTTTCGGCCGACACCTGGAACGGAACCGCGCCGCTCACCGTCAGGTTCACGGATACCTCGACCGGTGAGCCTGAGACCTGGGCCTGGGACTTCGGCGACGGCGAGACGTCTTCGGAACAGAACCCGGAGCACACCTACAAGAACCCCGGCATCTATAACGTCACCCTGACCGCAGGGAACGCCGCCGGGAGCAGCACGGCGAAAGAACCCGGGTACATAACCGTTCATATCCCAACCGTGACCCCAACCGTGACCCCGACCGTGACCCCGACCGTGACCCCGACCGTGACCCCGACCGTGACCCCGACCGTGACCCCGACTCCAACGGTCAACGTGACGCCGACGCCTACCACATCACCCACACCGACACAGGTGCCGTCGGGCGGTAGCGGCGGTGGTGGCGGCGGTGGTGGAGGAGGGGGAGGTGGCGGTTCCGCCTGGATCGACCCGGGCTGGGAGACGCCGAAACCCACCCCGACGCCGAAGCCGGTGCCGACCCCTGTCCTTGATGACACTGAACCTGGCCGGCTGCATATCGTGGAGACCGGCCTCGTGGAACGGGCGGTCGTGCTCGGTTCCGCCGATGGCATCGCGACCCTCACGATTGCTGAAGGCGTCAGGGCGATCGATGCCGCCGGAAACCCCCTTCGCGCGGTGACTCTTGCACCCCTTGGTGCGGCCGACGTCCCCCCGGTGCCCGGTGTGGGCGCGTACGCATTTACCGGGTATGCCTGGATCGCCGGGCCGAAAGGAGCTTCCTTCTCCCCGCCCGTGACCCTCTCATTCAACTTCACGGAGGAGCAGTGGGATGCCGTCTACAACGGCAGCGGGCTCATGGTACAGTGGTACAACAGGTCGGCGGAAGCCTGGGAGGAGGTTTTGACCACTGTCCAACCTGAGGCCCGGAGCGTCACAGCCGTTGTCTCTCACTTCAGCCCGTACGCGCTCTTCATCGAGGTCCCTGGTGGCGGTGCGGGGCATGTGGCCGTGGCCGATACCGGCCCGCAGTTCGGGACCGTGCCGGATCTTCCCTACGCGCACCTTATCCCCGGCCTGCTTGCCCTCATTATCGTGGGGGCAGGAGCCCTCCTTTACTTCCGGAAGGACGGTCCCTGAACGAAAAAAAGTTGTATGGGGTGGCGGAGGGTTACCCTCTCCGGCTCCTTCCCGCGAGCAGCAGCAGGAGCGCCGCCCCGGCGACTGCTGCGCCGAATCCCGGTGCCGCCGTCGGGGCGGGGTTCACCGGCTCCGTGATGCCGGCCAGCCATGCGGCGCTGGTGTCGGGCGAGAGGAACCGGATGCCCGCAAGGGTGTAGCCGCCGGGAGCACCGGCCGCCCCGTAAACCCCGGTTGCGGGGAAGGTCGTGTTCCACTGGATTGTCCCGTCCGCATCGATCCCGAGGGCGAAGCCCTCCCCGCTCCTCTGGTCCGTGCCTGCAACCATATATCCACCGGAGGGTCGCAGGGCGACGGCGTATCCGGAGAGCCCCTCCATATTCCTGAGCCAGACCTCCTTACCCTGTGCGTCGACGAGGCCGTACCAGTAGTTGCCTGAGTAGACGAACCGCCCGTCATCGGTCTCCTCGATGTCGTAAACGACCGGGGCCTGATAATTCTCGTGCCAGAGCGTGTTGCCGTCGGCGTCGAGGCGGATGAGGAAGGCATCCCCGATGTCGTTGTTGAAGGGCGACGTCGTTCCTCCGATGACGTAGCCTCCGTCGGCGGTCACGATTCCTGCGTTTGCAGAGATGCCGGGGAACGTCCGGTTCCAGACGGGCGCGCCGTTGCCATCGGTCTTTGTGATGACCGCCGTCGTATCATTTGCTGACTCAGGCGAGTCCCAGAGCCACCCGATGACGGCGTACCCGCCATCGGCGGTCGGGCGGACGGTTGAGATCTTCTCCCCCGGCAGGACCTGCCGCCACTCCTCCTCCCCGGCGGCATTGGTCCTGATCAGGAACGAGGTGCCCTGAGTGATGAAGGCCTGATCGACCACGGTTGTGGACATGTTGTAAGCGCCGACGATATACCCCCCGTCACCGGTCTCTGCGACGGAGGCCGGTGCCATATCGGGTATTCTCACGGTCCATTCTTCGTCTCCCCGATCGTCGGTCTTTACGAGCAGCAGTTCTTCCCTGCCCCCGATCATCTGCGTGAGGGTAGAGCCGAGAGCGATGAACCCGCCGTCCGCGGTCGGTGCAACGGCATCGAATTTACTGATATTCTCCGGAGTGAACGTCACGTTCCAGGCGACCGGGGCAGTCTCGCTCGCAGAGGCGATGCCTGCCGGCAGCACCGCCGCGATGAGCAGTGCCGCGAGGATCACCCCCGGGTGCCGGAAGTCTCGGTATCCTTTCGTCATGGAATCGATCACCGGTGTGATGCGACACGCAAAAAGCGTAGTGGTCCGCCCCCGACAATCCATTAATGAACGTGAACTCCCTATAGCTCTAGCACGTGTTGGCGATATTCGACGGAACCTGGGTACGCCTCGGCAGGGAAGGACGCACGCTTTACGAGCAGGGCGGCTACGGCAGGCTCGAGGGAACCGGCCTCCGGCTCTCCCCCGAAGAGGCGCTCTACCTTATGGAAAGGAGCAAGATCGACGTGAAGGACTTCGACTTTGACACCCTGCTCGGTCTCTTTGCCGGCCAGCCGAACTTTGTCCGCAGGTATCTCGTCTACCGCGACATCCGCGAGCGGGGATATGTTATCCAGCCCGGCCCGCACGATTTCCGCGTCTTCCGCCGCGGTCACAAGCCCGGGGTCGGAAAGTCCCGATACCTGATCCGTGTCCTCTCCGAGCGAGACCTCGTCGACTTCGACCGGCTGAGCCAGGATGTGCTCGCTGCGGTCAACATGCGCAAGCAGTATCTCCTCGCGGTCGTGGACGATGAGGACGAACTGACCTACTACGAGGTGCGGGTGCAGGATCTCCCTGCCGTCGGGGAGCCTGCGGGGTGCGAAGCACCGGTGGAGGCTTCGCTCTTCGGGACCTATGCACTTGCCCACCTGCCGCCGGGGACCTCGCTTGAGGAGGACTGGTACGGCAAACGGCTCGATACCGAACGGCTGCTGCTTCGCCCGGTCGAGTCGATCTATCTCATGCGCAAACGCTGCCTCTCGATCACGCGGGATGGGGAGCCGATGAGTGCAGAGCAGTTCCTCGATGCGGCGGCAGGAAAGGACGTCGAGATACGGGAGAAGGAGCGGGTCTTCTCCGACCTCCGGGAGAAAGGCTACATCCCGAGAACAGGGTACAAGTTCGGCCACCACTTCCGGGTCTACTCCGGGAAGAAGAGCCACTCGGAGATGCTCGTCCACGCCGTTGCGACCGGAACCTCCACACCGATGAGCGCCGTCTCCCGCTCGGTCAGGCTTGCTCACAGCGTCAAAAAGAAGATGTTGTTTGCCTGCATATATAACACCGATATCAGGTACATCGAATTCGCCAGAATAAAACTGTGAGCGTCAGTCCATGCAATCCGGAATGAATCCGTGGTCAAATAACCAGACCGTCGATGTGGATCGCCTCTTTGCCGAGTTCGGCATTGAGCCGATTGGTGAGGTCGCACGAAGGCTTCCCGAGGTACCGCCGTTTATGCGCAGGGGTATCGTTGTCGGGCACCGGGACTACCGCCTGGTTGCCGACGCCATCCGAAACCGCACCCCGTTTCACGTGCTGACCGGGTTCATGCCCTCAGGCCTCCCGCACCTCGGGCACCTGATGGTCATGAAGGAGGTGGTCTGGCACGTTCAGCAGGGCGGGAACGGCTATGTGGCCATTGCCGACCGGGAGGCGCACGCGGTCCGCGGCATCACGTGGGAGAAGTGCCGCGAGTACGGGAAAGAGTACCTCAAGGCTCTCTATGCGCTTGGCTTTCAGGGCACAACCTACTATCAGAGCAAAAACGACCGCTTGAAGGATCTCGCGTTCGAGGCGTCCACGAAGGTGAACTTCTCCGAGATGACGGCGATCTACGGGTTCGGACCCGACACTTCGCTCTCCCACGCGATGAGCGTCATCACCCAGGTGGCCGACATCCTCTTCCCGCAGCTCGACGCCGGTCCCGCTCCCACGATCGTTCCGGTCGGCCTCGACCAGGACCCGCACATCCGGCTCACCCGGGACGTGGCCTACAAACTCCGGTTGTTCACGGTCGAGGACCGCGGCGATCACGTCAGCGTCCGGTCGAAGAACGCTCCTGAGGAGGCTATCGAGGCGGTGCACCGCGCCTTCCCCGGCTCGAAGAAGTACGCGGGCCACGTGGACGTCACCGGCCTTCCGCAGGGGCGGGTCGAGGATGCCGTCCGCGAGATCGAGATCGCTCACGGCGGGTTCGGGTTCTACCCCCCCTCGTCGACCTACCACATCTTCATGCCCGGGCTCCAGGGCGGGAAGATGTCGAGCAGCGTACCCGAGAGTTCGTTCGGGTTCTATGAGTCCGATAAATCAATCAAAAAGAAGGTCATGGCGGCGATGACCGGCGGGCGGATGACGCTTGAGGAGCAGAGGCGTCTTGGGGGCGAGCCCGATGCATGCTCGGTCTACCTCTTAAACCTCTTTCACATGCTCGAGGACGATATCGAACTTGCCGATCTGCGCCGCCGGTGCGAGAGCGGCGAGCTCACCTGCGGGCAGTGCAAAAAAGAGACGCTGGAACGCGTGAATACGTTCCTCAAAGATTTGCGGGATAAGATGGATGCGGTTGAGCACCTTGCAGAGGATGTGTGACGGTGGAACTGACGCTGAACGAGAAAAAACTCCTGGTTACCCTGGGATCGATAGGATCGGCCGATGTGGCCGTCCTTGCGGAGAAGATGAATACCCGCCGGGAGGCGGTGGTGCAGTATGCGAACCTCGCCGGCGAGCGGGGGCTCGTGAACGTGGAAAAGCACGTCTCCCGGCGGTACACCCCGACGGAAGAGGGGCGGGCTTACATGGGAAAGGGCCTCCCCGAGCGGCAGTTATTCGAGAGTTTTGAGGAGACAATTCCGATGCGCGACCTTCAAGCCCACCCGCTTGCAAAGATCGCTATCGGCTGGATGCGGAAGAAAGGCTGGATCGCGATCCGTGACGGGGTCGTGGCAAAGACCGGCAAGACCGCCCCGGGCCCCGACGAAGCCGCGTTTGACCGGCTTGCCGATAACGGTGCAATCGAAGACGACGAAGGTGCCGCCGCTCTCGCAAAACGCGGGCTCGTGCAGGAGGAGGAGGCCGTCACGTACACCGTCTCGATCACGCCCCGCGGCCGCGAACTCCTCGCCGAAGGGCTCGACCTGCAGGAGGAGGTCGGCACACTCACCCGCGATCAGATCCTCTCCGGGGCATGGAAGGACCTCCCACTCCGGCGCTACGATGTTGCGAAACTCCCGAAGCGCGCCTACCCGGGAAAAACCCACCCCTACCAGCGCCTTCTCGACGAGATGCGCCGGGTCCTCTTCGACATGGGCTTTGAGGAGATGGCGGGCGGAATTGTGCAGAGTTCGTTCTGGAACTTCGACGCCCTCTTCCAGCCGCAGGACCACCCGGCGCGGGAGATGCAGGACACCTTCTTCCTCGGCGAGCGCTGGCCGCTTCCGGCAGGATACGAACGTGTCCGCGACATGCACGAGCACGGCGGCGAGACTTCGTCCACCGGGTGGGGAGGCACCTGGAGCGCCTCAAAGGCAGAGCAGTGCGTACTCCGGACCCACACGACAAGTCTCTCCATTCAGCACCTGGCGCAGCACCCGGAGCCCCCGGTGAGGGCATTCTGTATCGGCCGGGTCTATCGACGGGAGGCGATCGACCCCACCCACCTTGCGGAGTTCGAGCAGCTCGAGGGGATTGTGATGGACGAAGGAGTGAACTTCCGCCACCTCCTCGGGTTCTTAAAAGAGTTCTACGCCAAGATGGGCTTTGAGAAGGTCCGGTTTCGCCCCGGCTACTTCCCCTACACCGAGCCCTCCGTGGAGCCGGAGGTCTACGTCGACGGGCTCGGCTGGGTAGAACTCGGCGGGGCGGGCATCTTCCGGCAGGAGGTGACCGCGCCCTTTGGGATCGAACACCCGGTCCTCGCGTGGGGCCTCGGGATCAGCCGGGTGGCGATGCTCCGGCTCGGCCTGCGGGATCTTCGGCAGCTCTACAAAAGCGACGTCGAGTGGATCCGGGAGACGCCTACCTATGGCGGGAGGCGGTGAGATGGCGATAATAACGTTACCCTACCGGTACCTGGAACGGCTGGCCGGGACCGACCGGCAGACGATCATCGACCGCATTCCGATGATCGGGGCCGATATAGAACGGATCGAGGAAGACCACGTGGACGTCGAGCTCTTCCCGGATCGGCCGGACCTCTACTCTCCCGAAGGTGTTGCCCGGGCGATGCGCGGATTTCTCGGGCTTGAGGAAGGGCTCCCGGCCTATACCGCCCGCCCTTCCGGGATCACCTTCTCGGTCGACCCGGGCCTTGCCGATATCCGGCCGTACCTGGGTTCGGCGGTGATCAGGAACGTCGACCTCGATGAAGAGGCGATCGCGAGCCTGATGGCCCTCCAGGAGGCCCTCCACTGGGCGGTCGGGCGCGGGCGGGGCAAGGTGGCGATCGGCGTCCATGACCTCGATGCGGTCAAGCCGCCCTTCCGCTACGTCGCCTCGCCCCGCGACCGTTCCTTCGTCCCGCTGGACTTCGAGCGGGAGATGACCATGGAGGAGATGCTCGCCGACCACCCGAAGGGCCGGGACTACGCTCACCTGGTGGAGAACTTCCAGAGGTTCCCGCTGATCGTCGATGCCGAGGACCGGGTGCTCTCCTTCCCGCCGATCATCAACGGCGAGCTGACACGAGTCACGGCGGCGACGAAGAACATCCTGCTCGACTGCACCGGCACCGACCAGAAAGCGGTGATGACGGCGGTGAACATCATCTGCACGGCGCTCATCGAGGCTGGCGCGACGGTCGAGACGGTGGAGGTCGACGGAGAGGAGATGCCCACGCTCGCGCCGTCAGAGCGGGTGGTCTCTGTTGCGGAATGCGCATCCCTCCTCGGCCTCCCTCTCACGGGAGAGGAGATGGCGCGGCTTCTTCGCCGGATGCGGTTCGGGGCCGAGCCGGACGGCGATTCAAGGGTCAGGGTCCTCGTCCCCTGCTACCGTTCGGACATCCTTCACGACTGGGACGTCTTTGAGGATGTGGCGATCGCTTACGGCTTCGAGAACTTCGATGCCACCCTCCCGGCGACCTCCACGGTCGCAAAGGAGCACCCGATCCCCGCCATTGCGGGAGCAGTCCGGTCGGTGATGACCGGTCTTGGCTACCTCGAGATGATGCCGTTCACCCTTACAAGCGATCGGGTGCTCTATGCGAACATGCAGCGGGAGCCCGTTCCCGGAACCCTGCGGCTGCTCCACCCGATCAGCGAGGAGCAGACGGTGGTCCGGACCGACCTCCTCCCCCTGCTGATGGAGATGCTTCTTGCGAACAAACACCGCGAACTCCCGCAACGGCTCTTTGCGGTGGGCGATGTGGTCGAGGACTGCGTGACCTCCCAGCAGGCTGCGGCGGTCAGCATCCACCCGGCGGCCGACTTCTCCGAGGCTTATGCGGCTGCGGACGTCCTCTGCCGGGAGCTCTCGCTCTCCTACACGGTTGCCGAGTCGGCCGACCCGGCGTTTCTGGACGGTCGCCGCGGGGATATCATCGTCGATGGAAAAATAGTCGGAGTATTTGGAGAGATCCACCCGGCCGTCCTGAACGCGTTCGACCTCGAGCACCCGGTCGCGGCGTTCGCGCTCGACCTTACAGCCGTACCGGGATACCCCGCTCAGCCAGGTACTCCTTGACCTGGCGGACGGTGAACTCGCCGTAGTGGAAGACGCTTGCCGCGAGGCAGGCGTCGGCCTTCCCTTCTGTAAACCCTTCATAGAAGTGCTCAAGCGTGCCCACTCCGCCGCTCGCGACCACCGGGACTCCGACCGCTTCCGAAACCGCTCTCGTGATCGGGATGTCGAACCCCTCCTTCGTCCCGTCGGTCTCCATGCTGGTGAGCAGGATCTCGCCGGCCCCGCGTTCTTCGGCCTCTCTCACCCAGGCGACGGCGTCAAGCCCCGCGCCCCGGCTTCCACCATGGGTCACGACCTCGTACCAGCACTCCTGGCCGTCGGGGAGGGTTATCGGTGTCTTTCCCGGTGTCATCTCGTAGTTGCGCCGGACATCGACGGCAACGACGATGCACTGGGTACCGAACCGCTCCGCGCCTCGCGAGATCAGGTTCGGGTCGGCGACGGCGCTTGAGTTGATGCTCACTTTGTCCGCGCCCGCACGGAGGATCTGCTTCATGTCCTCGATCGTCCGGATGCCGCCGCCGATGGTGAGCGGGAGAAAGAGCTGGTCGGCCGCCCGTTGCACGACGTCGATGATGGTGCCCCGGTCTTCCCTGGTGGCGGTGATGTCGAGGAAGACCACCTCGTCCGCACCCTGCTCGTTGTAGCGCTGGGCGAGCTCGACGGGATCGCCCGCGTCGCGCAGGCCGACGAAGTGCGTGCCCTTGACTACCCGCCCGTCCTTGAGGTCCAGGCAGGGGATGATCCGCTTGGTCAGAACCATGCATAGTGGTTTTGAGGCGGAGGTGATGAGGGTTTCTCAAGGTCCGGCCGCTCGCTCCGCTCCTCACGGAGCGTCGCAAGTCGAAAACGCTTCGCGTTTTCTCCTGCTCCGGCCGCTCGCTCCGCTCCTCACGGAGCGTCGCAAGTCGAAAACGCTTCGCGTTTTCTCCTGCTCCGGCCGCTCGCTCCGCTCCTCACGGAGCGTCGCAAGTCGAAAACGCTTCGCGTTTTCTCCTGCTCCGGCCGCTCGCTCCGCTCCTCACGGAGCGTCGCAAGTCGAAAACGCTTCGCGTTTTCTCCTGCTCCGGCCGCTCGCTCCGCTCCTTGCGGAGCGTCACAAGTCGAAAACGCTTCGCGTTTTCTCCTGCTCCGGCCGCTCGCTCCGCTCCCGCCCGTCGCATCCCGCACATTTAAGTACTCACGAAAGACACTTTTACAGACAAACCGGAGAATATCCGGGCGGGATAACCGGTCTGGTGGTTTTTATGGAGTCAGGAGATCTCAAAATCGCGTGGGCGCGGCAGTACATGCCGGTGCTCTCGTCCATTCGGAAGCGTTTCGTCGAGGAGAAGCCGTTCTCCGGCATGACTATCGGCATGGCCCTGCACGTCGAGGCGAAGACCGCGGTGCTGGTCGAGACGCTCGCTGCAGGCGGGGCCGAGGTATACATCACGGGGTGCAACCCCCTCTCGACCCAGGACGACGTCTCGACGGCGCTCGATACCCGGGAGCACATTCACTCCTACGCCCGCCGGGGCGCCAGCGTCGAGGAGTACTACGCGGCCATCGACCGGGTGCTCGACGCCCGCCCCGCAATCACCATCGACGACGGCATGGACCTGATCTACCGCCTCCACACCGAGCGGCAGGAGATGCTTGATGCGGTCATCGGCGGGTGCGAGGAGACCACGACCGGCATCCACCGGCTCCGCGCGATGGCACGGGACGGGGCGCTCAGGTTCCCGGTCATCGCCGTCAACGACACCCCGATGAAGCACTTCTTCGACAACGTCCACGGCACCGGCGAGAGTTCGCTTGCGTCGATCATGATCACCACAAACGTCCTCATCGCCGGCAAACGGTTCGTCGTCGCGGGTTACGGCTACTGCGGCAGGGGGCTTGCGCAGAAGGCCCGGAGCCTCGGCGCCCGGGTCATCGTGACTGAGGTCGATCCGAGAAGGGCACTCCAGGCGCACATGGACGGGTTTGATATCATGACGATGGATCAGGCGGCACCGTTAGGCGACATCTTCGTCACCACCACCGGAAACACGAGCATCCTCACCGAACGGCACTTCCCGCGCCTGAAGGATGGGGCAATCCTCGCGAACGCCGGCCACTTCAATGTGGAGATCGATGTTGACTGGCTCGAATCTCACGCGGACTCCGTCGTCCATCGTGACGGCATCGATACCTACGTTCTCGCCGGAAAAGCTGTCCACATTCTTGCTGAAGGCAGGCTCGTGAACCTTGCAACGCCGAAAGGCATGGGTCATCCCGTCGAGGTGATGGACCTGAGTTTCGCCGTTCAGGCGCTCTCCGCCGAGTTCATCGCGAAGCACGGCCGGGAACTCGCGCCCGGCGTGCACGATGTCCCGTCCGCCATCGACGAGGATGTGGCGCGGCTGAAACTCGACGCGCTCGGCCTCTCGATCGACCGGCTGACGCCCGAACAAGAAACGTATATGAGCAGCTGGACGATCGGGACATAAATAACTCCTCTTTTCTTCCGTTACATGAGGTCCCGGCCCGGTACTCCACTAATTCTGGCGCCCGGTAACGACGCGGCTTCGTGCGGTGCCGTGACTTGCGACGGGCGGGAGCGGAGCGAGCGGCCGGAGCAGGAGAAACCCGAAGGGTTTCGGACAGGAGTTCGAGCACCGTCAGATGCGAAAGGAAGTCGGTGGTCTGACCTCCAGGGAGGCTTCCTCAGAACGTTACCGAAGTACTGGAGTCATAAACTCCGGGCAAAAAATATGCCCGGAACCGATGGACCGTCAGTCCCTGTGGGTGTCTCCGTCATGGTATATCTGCACCATGAACCCATAGCCGCATTCGCAGCAACGGTACCGCGCACACACGCCGCGCACGGGAGCATCGGAATACTCCAGGAGTTCCCCCCGGGAACCGCACCGGGGGCATGCCTGCCCCAGGTCATCGAATCGGCGGCCGCAGCTGAGACATTGACGGATGATATGGATCCGCGGGTTGGAGGGAACAATATCCCTGATGTGATCCTGGCACCCGCAGAATGGGCAGGGAGCAGGCGCATCCTCCCCGGTATGACCGGCTTCTCCTGATGAGCGCGCTGCCTTTCGATTCCTGTCTAGCACATGTATACACCAGCCCCCCCGTCTCCAGCAGGTTTGTTCCTCTCCGGGAAGGTGTAACTTCACCCCTTCCGTGCCTCTGGTATGCGTTCCGACTGGTGCGGGCCAACCAGGCGGCTCTGCCTCAGATACTTCTATGGGCGACCCGACCGCTTAAAGATACCCATAGATACCTTATGATGCCAATAGGTATCTGACTGGAAAAATAAAAACGGTATAATATAATTATCTAGCCGGAATACCTGAATAGGAAGATGGAATCCCCCGATAACGTCTCAAGCAAACAGGTAGGTGTTCGGCTGCCGGGTCATCTCTACCGGTGGCTGAAGAAGAAAGTCAACCGTGGCGAGTACTCGAACATGGCCCAGTCCATCATCGGGGAGCTGACGAAGGCCAGGACCCTTGAAGAGGTACGGTGCCGGGAGACCTCGCAATACGATATTGCCGGAGAGGAATCCCTTGCCCGGATGGTGAACGAGCGTATCGAGGACATTCGTCGCGAGCTCCTGGATGAAGTGAAGCGGCGGCGTACCTGATCCAGGATCCTGCCGCCTGACCCGCGCACAGTCTTCACAGGCCAGAGAAGAAGCGTCGCCGTTGATTCGCCGCTCCATGTAAGGACTATCCCGGCGGCCCTTTCAGGTGGAAGCCGATTCCGGGCATTACCTCCTCTCTGGCCGGGGGTGGGCTCTGATCTCATCCGGAGCAGACCGGCGAATAAAACCTCTCAACCTCTTTTTTCGTTAATTCAGAAGTTGATACCTGGCTGCGGACCGCGTCGCTCGTCCGGTCGGTGACACCACATATTTTTATACTCGCCGGGCAGGTAAATCAAATATCGTTTATATGTGCTCTAAATCAGCTAAATTAAATATACCGTGCCGCAATCCTCTATGAACAAGGTGTCATTATGAAAGCATCAACCCCGGCAACCCTTGTTGCCCTAACGCTCATGATCATTGCCGGTCTCCTGGTTGCAGGGTGCACGACCACAGAGGAGACCCCGGAAGAGACAACCCTGACCGTCTTTACGGCCGCATCTCTCACGGGTGCCTTCACGGATATCGGCAAGGCCTATGAGGCACAGAATGAAAACGTCAGGATCGACCTGGTCTTCGACGGTTCGCAGGCCCTCCGCACCCAGATCGAGCAGGGGGCGAACCCCGATATCTTCGTCTCTGCGAGCGAAAAGCACATGAAGGCCCTTCAGGACGGTGGGTTCATGGATGACGGCACCGTGGCGGTATTCCTCGGGAACAGCATGGCCCTGATCGTTCCGATCGACAATCCAGCGGGGATCACCGGTCTTGCCGACCTTGCAAAACCGGGCACGAAGATCGTCATCGGCACAAAAGACGTCCCCTTCGGCGACTACACCCGGCAGGTGCTCGACAAGATGGCCGCCGAACCCGCATACGGCGAGGCGTACCGGGAGGCCGTGATGAACAACGTCATCTCCGAGGAGACGGCGGTGAGTTCTGTGGTGCCCAAACTGACGCTCGGCGAGGCGGACGCGGCGTTCGTCTACAAATCGGACGTCTCAAAGGACGACCTCGAGAAAGTGACCCGGATCGAGGTTCCGGCGGAGTATAACGTCATGGCCACGTATCCGCTCGGCGTCCTTGCGGATTCGCCGCAAAAGGCCGAAGCGGAGTCCTTCGTAGCATTCGTCCGGGGCCCGGACGGCAGCGCCATCCTGACCGAATATGGATTCGACCCCATTCCGGCAGAGCCCTGAGGTGACCCGGCACGAAGGCGGCCAGGCGCGCGTCTCGAGGGTGGTTCTCACCCTCCTTGTCGCCGCCCTCGTTGCCCTCTTCCTCCTCTTCGTCACGCTGCCGGTCGCGTCGCTCTTCCTGCGCATATCACCGGAAGCGTTCCTCCAATCGGTTGCCGAACCGGTGGTGCTCGACGCCCTCTCCCTCTCGCTAGCCACCGCGACGGTGAGCACGGCGATCGTCGTCCTCTTCGGGACGCCGCTTGCCCTGGTGAACGCCCGGCGCGACTACCCGGGGCGTGCGATAGTCGATACGCTCACCGATCTCCCCATCGTCCTCCCGCCGGCGGTGGCGGGTCTCGCGCTGCTGATGGCGTTCGGCCGCCGGGGCGTGGTCGGGCAGTATCTCGACCACTTCGGCATTAGCATCGCCTTCACCACGGTCGCGGTGATCCTCGCGCAGGTCTTTGTGGCCTCGCCGTTCTACATCCGGCAGGCGAGGGCGAGTTTCGAGGCGGTCGACCGCCTCTACGAGGATGCGGCGCGGACGCTCGGGGCAACCCCCATGACCGTCGCCCTCCGGGTCACCATCCCGCTCGCCTGGGGCGGACTCGTCTCCGGGGCGATTCTCTCGTTTGCCCGGGCGCTCGGGGAGTTCGGTGCCACGATCATGTTCGCCGGGAACTTCCAGGGCAGGACCCAGACGATGCCGCTTGCGATCTACACGACCATGCAGGGAGACATGAACGCCGCGATCAGCCTCTCCATCATCCTCGTCGTGATATCGTTTGCAGTGATATCCGCCGTGAAGATCGTCACCCGGAGGAAGTACTGATGCTCTCCATCCATACCGTCCGGAAACTGCGGGACTACGCCCTCGACGTCACGCTCTCGGTCAGGTGGGGGGAGACCCTCGTCCTCATCGGTGAGAACGGGGCGGGCAAGTCCACGGTGCTGAACCTGATCTCCGGCATCCTCACGCCCGATGCGGGGGAGATCACTCTCGGGGAGAGGACGCTCTACTCAAGCGAGGAGGGAATCGACGTCCCTGCCGAGAGCCGGAACGTCGGACACCTCTTCCAGTCCTACGCGCTCTTCCCACACATGACCGTCGCCGAGAACGTGGCGTTCGGGCTTCGGTGCCGGAAGGTCCCGCGGCCGGAGGTTGCCTCCACCGTGGCGGACCAGCTTCGCGCGATGAACCTCGCCGATCTCTCGGACGTCAACGTCGGCCGGCTCTCGGGCGGGCAGCGGCAGCGGGTGGCCCTCGCCCGGGCGCTGGTGCTCGACCCGGACCTCCTCCTCCTCGACGAGCCGCTCGCGGCCGTCGATATGCGGGCTCAAGGAGCGATGCGGAGCGAACTCCGCGACCGGATAAAGGACGCCGGCATCCCCTGCATCGTCGTCACCCACAACCTCCGCGACGCCCTTGAACTCGGCGACCGCCTCTGCCTCCTCGAAGAAGGACGGGTGGTGGCCGACGGGACGCCGGAAGAGGTGCTTTCGATGCGGGAGAACGGGTTTATTGCAAGCTTTGCAGGGTCGGAACCCCACAACGGCTTTATGGCCCCGGCGCCCATCACTGGTCATAGCCGGGGGCCGCCGGACTCCCGGCCCCTTTGATAACAATCATGAAAAAGGACACGGTGCTGATCCTCACCCTCCTCGCGGTTGCCGTTCTTCTGCCGGGAGCGGCCGCAGGGGAGACCTCCATCGAGTGCTCGTTCAACGAGTCGCACGCGGAGGTATACGAGCAGATGCTCGCAGAGAACGCAACGCTCGGCGAGTACTATGAGCGGGTCTGCCCCGAGTTCCTGGAGAGCATGCCCCCGGAGACGAGGGCGCACCTCTACAGCACGACGATGCGCGGGTACCGGGACCTCGCTTCCGACAGGGTGGTATTCGTGCCCCCTGGAAAGCAGGTCGCAATCGGCATCGCCTCCCCCGTGCTTGGAGTCTGTGGAGTGCCCGTTCCCCTCTACAGCGCCGGGTTCCTGGCTCTCTTCGGCGTCGTCATCCTTGCCCTGCTCGCGGCGGTCGCTCTCGTCCTGAAGCGGGTCCGTAAGAAGAAGGAGTGAACGTCGCTTCTGGCCCTGTACGCGGTAAAGGCACTCCATGCAGACCGCCGGGGTATAGCCTGCCTGGGCCTGGAGTATGGATGGCGGCGCGACCGCAGCGCCGAAGAGAGAAGGCGCGCGCCCGGGGAGCTTTCTGGGCTGGATGGCGATCCGAACCCCGTCTCACACCCCTGTGTACTATCGGAACGCTCCGTTCAGCACCCCGGCATAACGGTATACCGGATCAATATTTTCGATAGACCTTGCTCCGGTCTCCGACCTCGATCACGAAGATGACCATAACATCATTCTCGATTGTGAGAATGATCCGGTACTCTCCTACGCGATATGAGTAAATAGGGGCATTTCGGTGCCCCTTCAGATTTTTGACGTAGAATTGAGCGTAGGGTTCTTCCGCGAGATCGGTCATTTCGTCTTTGATCCGCTGTTTGTCGGCCTTTGGGAGACGCTTGAAATCACGTTCCGCCTTCGGAGTGAAGACGACCCGCCAGGTCATTCGAGACCCTGTTCCCGCGCGATCTCTTCAAACGAGCGGTAACGTCCGGCCCGGATGTCTGCGATACCCTCCTCGATCCGCTGCAACGTCTCTTCGGAGAGCGGTTCCGGGTTATACGCTATGTCCAGGAGGCGGTTCACCGTCTCGTCGTAGGTCTCTCGTGGATGGATCTTCACATCATCCAGGCGGGACTTGGTCTCCGGTCGAAGTTGAATCGTCGTTACCATGGTTCTCTATGGGGTTGTATGGGGTATGTATCGTATACTTTCCGTCACCATGACCCGTCACGGCGCCTCCGCCCGGCGCGCCGGGCCCCGCATGCAGTAGAGGTACTCCTGCGCGTACCCCGCGTACTCCCCGAAGTAGTCCCGGGCAAACCGCCGGATCCGGTCGTACTCCGCCGGGGTGCAGTTTTTGCCGCCAAGGTCGGGGAGATACGCCTCCCCCACGATCCGGCGTATCCAGACATCGACCGGGAACGCCTCGAAAAACCCGAACGCAAAGAGCAGCACGCAGTCCGCCGCCTTCGGCCCGACGCCCTTAAATAGCATCAGCGCCTGCCGCGCCTCCTCGAAGGGAAGGGCGGCGATCCGTTCCGCCCAGTCGGGATGCTCCGCTACATTTTCCGCGGCTTTCCGGACATAATCCGTCCTGTAGCCGAGTTTGCAGTCCCACAGATCCGCGTGCGGGGCTCCGGCGAGCGCTTCCGGCTCCGGGAACGCGTATGTCCTGCCGAACGGCCCGTCTATTGCTCTCCCGTAGCGTTCCGCCATCAGCGCGACGCGCCGCTTCACCGCCGGGATGTTCGTGTTCGTGGCGCAGAGGTATGAAGCCAGGCACTCCCACGGCGGCTGTCTTGCGAGCCGGAGGCCGCGGCACTCCCGGATGGCGGCGCCTATCGCCGGGTCACGGTCGATCGACGAGAGAATTCGGGGGAGATCCTGGTCGAGCCGGAAGTAGTCGCGGACGAACGCCTCATCCGACCCGGTGAACGTGAGAAGGCATCCGTCCTGCCGTATCCGGACGGCCCGGCCGTCGGCGACGCCCTGCCACCACCCGTCTATCTTCTCCCAGCGGAATGCCTGCCCGCAGGAGAGCGTGAGGTCGAGGTCGAACGGCTGGTCGGGCCGGAGTTCGATCATCTTCATGGCCGGCGGCAGCGGCGAGCTAAAAAAGAATCGACTATTCTGCCTTTTCATCCTTCATCTGCTGGTAGACGCAGGACTGAACGTCCTGGCCCAGTCTCCCGATCGCGTCCGCCCGGCAGCGTGCGCAGTGGCGCATCTGCTTGATGAACGGGGCGCACCGATCCTGCATCTCCCGCTTCTCCTTCGGCGTCGGGGGGGTGATGCCGGCGAACTTGTACTGCGGGATGAGCGGGATGACGTTGAAGGTGAACGCTCCCATCTCCCCGACCTTCTTCGCGATATCGGGGATGTGTTCGTCGTTGATCCCGGGGATGTAAACGGTGTTGACTTTGACGAACATCTTCTTTGCAACAGCCATTTCGATCCCCTTCATCTGCTGGGAGAGCAGGAGTTCGGCTGCCTCGCGTCCGTGGTACTTCTTCCCGTTGTAATCGACCCAGGAGTAGATCTTCTCCCCGATCGCAGGATCGACAGCGTTGAGCGTGACCGTAACGTTTCCTACATCGTACTTCGCCAGTTCTTCGATCAACTCGGGGAGCATAAGACCGTTCGTGCTGATGCACATGATCAGGTGCGGGAACTCCTCGTGGACCAGCCTGAGCGCCTCGAACGTCTCCGGGTTTGCGAGCGGTTCTCCCGGCCCCGCGATGCCGACCACCTTCACGAACGGGTAGTCCTTAATGACCCTCCGGACCAGGTCGAGGCCTTCCTCCGGGGTGAGGACCTTACTCGTGACACCCGGCCGGCTCTCGTTCACGCAGTCGAAGTCGCGTATGCAATAATTGCACTGGATGTTGCACTTCGGAGCGACGGGGAGGTGGCACCGCCCGAAGGCGTGGCACGCCTTCTCGGAGTAGCAGGGGTGCTCGCTGATCTTACGTAACTGCTCCGGATCATAAGGAACCTCCCTGCCCTGGACCGTCGCGGTCCGATACTCATCGGCCATATAATAGGATCTATGCGCCAGAGGATATTATATACTGATGGGTACCGGCGGCGTGGCGGCACTCATGCATACCTGGTGGTTCGGTCTGCCTGTTCCGTACGCACCTTGCCGCCGGGTTTCTGTCCGGATTTCCGGGGTGCACCGCGGTTCCGGTCAAGGATAAGACGGACGTCGGGCAGGACGAGGTAGACCGGGAAGAAGCCGAAGAGGCTGTGGTAATTCGAAGTGTATGCCTTCATCCGCAGGTAGTCGCTCTGCATCTGCGCCAGGCTGGCTATAAGGTCCGCGAGATGCTCCTGTGTCGGGATTTCATCCGGGGTTTTCGGAAGCGCGGCGAGCCGGCGCAGGATCCCGTCCCGCCAGACATGGACCTTGTAGTCGCCTACCTGCAGAAAGAGTTCCCGGCTGTAGGCGCCCTGCAGGTACCGGACGATGACGACCTGAGATGCGAATATGATCGCGAGCGGCAGGAGGTCCCATCCAAGGGCGAGGTCGGCCGAGGCGAGGAATGTCGAGAATGTCATCCCCGGGAGAAGCATCGCTGATACGGCGAGTGCTCCGCTCGCGGCCCCGAGAGCGGCGACGAGGAGGATAAGTCGCATCGCCGCCCGCCACCCGGCCCTGACCTTCTCCTGCAGGTTCGTCCACATGCCGTCAAGCGAGAGGAAAAAACTCGTCGTGTAGGGTCTGACGTATAGGATGCCGGCGTAGAAGAGGATGATTGCAAGGGATTGGAGCACGATCAGTGCCGCCGCCCCGGGCCTGAGTGATCCCGCCATATACCCGCTGAAGAGTGCAAAGACGACGTTGATACCGAATATCAGTCCGAATCCCGCGGCGAGGGGCTGGCAGTTGATGAAGAAGGTATCCCAGAGCACCTTCCAGTATATCCTCGCGTCTCCTGCCGTAAGAGAGGATATCCGCCTCGTACCCCGGATCGTCCCGAGAAACTCCATGATCGCCTTCCAGTCCGGGAGGGCTGTCTTCGGGCTCCCGGTCGGGATCATCAGGATGAAGGGGTTCACCATGTAGAGGACGAAACATGATGCGATCCAGTAGAGCATGTATCGAGGAAGAACAATCAGGAAGACGAGGTTTACAAGGACTGCAACGAGGATGAAGAGCCCGGTGACGTGGGGCCGGCCGTCGAAGGCAAGAAGGGCCGATTGCCGCTGCTCTTCGCGTGCGATCTCGTCCTCCACATCTCTTGCGAGCGCCCCCGCCTCCCGGGCGTACCTCACGAAGGCAGGATCTCCCCCCTGCACCACCATCTGCGGGAGACAATGGTCTTTTCGGAATAAATGTATTCGCGAAGATGCAGGTCGTTCCTGCTCACTCAAAAAGAAGAGGCGGATCAGGCCGTCTGCCGGCCGAAATCGAACGGAAGAGGTTCCTTACCGGTCTCCCGCGTCTCTCCCTCCGTCTCCATGCCGAACCGCTCCTCCGCGGCTTTGAGGATCCGCCTGAGCATCTCGGCATACGTCAGGCCCGCGTACTTCGCCATCTTTGCGAGGTGGCCGTCCCAGCACCAGCCGGGGTTCGGGTTGACCTCAAGAAGTTTCGGGTTGCCGTGCTCGTCCAGGCGCCAGTCGAACCGGCAGTAGTCGCGGCACTCCAGGCGTTCGAAGAGGGCGAGGCAGCACCGCACGATCCTCTTTTCAGTCTCCTCAGGGAGATCCGCCGGCTTTGATGTAATCTTCCAGTAGGGCGAATCCGGGAGCCATTTCGCTTCGTAGCCGCAGATGCGGGGGAGGGCCGGGGGGAGCGCGGAGTAGTCCTCCTCGATGATGGGGAGCACCATGCTGTATCCCGAAGGATTGCCGATGATCCCGACGCTGATGTCCTTTCCGGTCAGGAACTCCTCGACGAGGAGCGAGCGGTCGTACCCAAGCGTCGTCCGGAGGGTGCTGATGATGTCGGAGAGTTCTTCGATGGTGTGGGCGATGCTCTTTTGCGTGATGCCGTAGGAGGAGTCGCCTGCATTCGGCTTGACGATCGCCGGGAGTTTCATCCCGACGTCATAGGTGCGGTCGCCCGGAGTGATGAAGCAGGCGTCCGGCACGGGGATCCCCATCTCTTTCGCGATACCGCGCACGAGCGACTTATCGTAACAGAATGCAAGTGACTGCGGCCCGGAACCCGTGTATGGAATATCGAGCATCTCAAGAATCGCCGGCACGTGGAGTTCCTTCCTCGGGTCGTTGTTGAACCCCTCGTCGCAGAGGTTGAAGACGTAGTCCACCTTCCCCTTCAGTTTCGGGAGGTCCTGGATCAGCGTGTCGTGTTTGCACAGGAAGGTGAACCGGTAGCCCGGGAGTTCCCGCAGCGCCGCCTTCATCTGGTCGATGGTGTAGAAGTCGTCGTCATCGAAGGTGCAGGAGGGTTTCAGGGCGTCGGGCTTGGCCGGGTCGCCAAGCATCACCACGACGTGTTTTGCTCTCGCCCGCCCTCTCATCTTCGCAGTTGACCATTCCTTCCTGACGACTGCGGTGACGATGTGGCGGCGCTCCATCATGCCGAGATCCTGGTTGCGCTGCGACTCGGTAGCGATCTCGTGGAAGGCGATCCCGGAGAAGCCCGCCCGCTCCAGGAGCCGCCGGAGCGCCTCGGGGGTGTAGAGGCGTTCGGCATAGAACTGGTCGGCCACGACGCCCTTCTCGACGTCGGTGATCACTTCCCGGGATATCAGGCGCTGTTCGTCGAGCGAGAGGGATCGTTCACGGCAAACGAACATCGTGTCATCGATCCACTCCCACGACCTCGGCTGAAAGTGCTCCTTCAGATACTCGCCGTCGGCCACATCCAGGAGGACCCGGCCCCATGGTTTGAGGATGCGCCGGAGTTCGGTGAGGATCCGCAGGTCTTCCTCGACGGAGTCAAAGTAGCCGAAGCTGTTCCCGAGAACGAGGACGACATCGTAGGTGTCGGTGCGGTACGGAAGCCGCCGGGCGTCTCCCTCCCGGAACCGGACGGAAAGACCATCCTTCTTTCCAGTAGACCGTGCCCGCTGGATTAGATAGTGCGACTGGTCGAGGCCTTCGGCGTTGTAGCCTCTGCGCGCGAGTTCGAGGGTGTGCCTTCCCTGGCCGCAGCAGAGGTCGAGGATCTTCTCGTCCGGCTGAAGGTGCAGGACTCGGGCAATCCGGTCGATCTCTCGTTCGGTGATCCGGGGGTCATCGACGACATCACCATCGGTCTTTAAGTAAAGTTGGTTGAAGATACCTCTCCACCAGTCGGGTTTCACATGCTCTTCAAGGTTCGGGACCGGACCAATAGACCTCCTGTCCCGGCGCTTTCCCTTGCGCCTGCTATCAGGGGGATCGTCCGTGTGAATATCCTCGGTCATACCGGGCCACTCCTCCGGTTCCGTTCCTGGAATAGAACCGGCGTTATGCCTGGTTGCAAAAGAGTTCGGTTATTATGTGCCATGATTGGATGATCATTCGGTGGGATGGTATCGATAAAAGGGTTGTGCCACAGTTCTCCTTGCGTTGGTGAATGGCCGCACTGCAGGGGAGCTTCTCTCCCACGAAGAGAGGGGCACGCACCAGGGGGGCAGAGCGCCCCGCCGTCCGGCGTGTGACGGGAGGAAGAGGAGACGGACAGGTCCTGTTCTTCCAGGATCGCTGAGACGCACCTATATATGCAGGCAGGTAGTTGTGTATGTGCAGACTATCTGCATGGTTGAAGTAAATGGAAGAAAGATATCCGCGCAGGGGCCCCAGATCGTTCCAGGACCGTCCCCGCGAGTTCCACAAGGCAGTCTGTTCCGACTGCGGCAAAGAGTGCGAAGTTCCTTTCAAGCCAACGGAGGGTCGGCCCGTCTACTGCCTCGACTGCCTCCCGAAGCACAGGAAACCCCGGTATTGAGTCGTCCGTGCGAATATAATTTCAAAAGCGAGTGAAATTCCGATGGAAGAAAGATACCCGCGCAGGGGTCCCCGATCGTTTGACGACCGTCCCCGCGAGTTCCACAAGGCAGTCTGTTCCGACTGCGGCAAAGAGTGCGAAGTTCCTTTCAAGCCGACTGAGGGCAGGCCAGTCTATTGCCGCGACTGCCTTCCGAAGCACAGAAAACCCAGATTCTAACCTTTTTTTGCATACGAAGTCCACATCTTGAGCGAATAGCTCGTAGCAGCATTTGCTCTCCGGATCGGTCACACGATAAGCCTCCTCCGCATCAGCCTGATGGCGAGAACGAAGAAGAAGATAGTCGCCACTGCGATCCAGGCGAGGCTGAAGAGGTTCACCGGCGTAAACGTCGAGAGCGTAATCGCCCGATTGATGCCGACGACGTGCGTCAGCGGGAGGGCGGCGAGGGCGAAGTACTGGATAGGCTGCGGGAGCAGATCAAGGGGGAAGAACGTCCCCGAGAAGAGGAACATCGGGGTGATGAAGAGGAACGACGGGTAGTTCAGCGCGTCGATGCTCGGCGTGATCGCCGTGAAGCACATCGCGATGCCTGCAAAGAGGAGGCCTGCAAGGTAGGCAAACGGGATGAGGAGCAGGGACGACGGCATGGCGACGACGCCGAAGAGGAGGAGCACGGGAAGCATCAACGCCGCGTAGATCATCCCCCGGGTGGCGCCCCAGAGCATCTCCCCGGCGATCACCTCGTCGATGCTGACGGGTGTCGCGATGATGGCGTCAAACGTTTTCTGGTAGTACATCCGGACGAACGACGAGTAGGTGCACTCGAAGAAGGACGAGTACATCACCGATATCGAAACGAGGGCCGGTGCGATGAAGACGGGATAGGGTATCCCGTCTACCGCCTCGATGTAGGTCCCGAGCCCGAACCCCAGCGCCAGGAGGTAGAGAACCGGCTCGATGAAGGGCGGGATAAAGTTTACCTGGTAGGTCCTGAGGAAGGCGTCCCAGTTCCTCCGCCAGACGCTTCGCACCCTGCCGGTAATATCGACCATTCCCCGTTCACTCCCGCAGGCTCCGACCGGTCAGCCGCAGAAAGACATCCTCGAGGGTTGCCGGTCGGACCGTCACCGCCGCCTCGTGCCGGCAGGTCTCGAGCAGTTCGCGTGCCACGTCGTTCGGGCGATCCGTGAAGACCTGAAGCATATCACCGGCAAGATCGTAGTTCACGCCGAGTTCGTCGAGGCGGGCGACAACCTTCTCCGTCCGCTCGACCTCGACGACGTCGTTTCCGGCATGCTCCCGGATGAGGTCTGCCGGGGCACCCTCGACGAGGATCTTCCCGTGGTCCATGATCACCAACCGGTCGCAGAGACGTTCCGCTTCGTCCAGGTAGTGCGTGGTGAGGACGAGGGTGTTGCCTTCTGCCTGGAGGCTCCGGAGTTTCTCCCAGATCAGGTGCCGCGCCTGTGGGTCGAGCCCGATGGTGGGCTCGTCGAGGATGAGCAGTTCCGGTTCGTTGACGAGCGCCCGGGCGATGATCAGCCGCCGTTTCATCCCGCCCGAGAGTTTGTCGATCAGGACGTCCCGTTTCTCCTCGAGCTGCATGAACGCGAGGAGGTCTTTTGCCCGCTTCTCCGCCTCCGGCTTCGGGATGCCGAAGTAGCGGGAGTAGACCAGCAGGTTCCGATAGGCCGAGAAGTCCGGGTCGAGATTGGTCTCCTGCGGCACCACCCCGAGACGGCTCTTGATCTGGCGCTGGTGGGTCTCGACGTCCATGCCGAGGACCTCCAGGGTGCCGCCAGTCTTTGGGGAGATGCACTGGATTATCTTCATGGTCGTCGTTTTCCCCGCCCCGTTTGGTCCGAGAAACCCGAAAACCTCTCCTTTCCGGACCCGGAAGGTGATACGGTCGACCGCGACGAGGTCCTCGAACCGCTTCTCTAGGCCGTGCGCTACGATGACATCTCCGATTATTTCTTCCTCCTGATGAGTGAGTGAGGTCGTGAGAATACAACATCCTTTCGCTTGCTCCTCCCGCTTTGGGAGGGGCGGAACTCTTCCTCCGCGCAGGTGGCCGCATGCCGTATCTTATGGAGGATTCGGCCGGGATTCCGGTCTGCCCGGATAGGGGGCCCGTATCCTTTTTGCCTGGATAGATTCCACCATTGTAAATTGCAGCGATACCATGACCGATAGTGCTGTGGAGACAGGGAGGGTCGTCTACCCTCCAGAGACCGTGTATGTCGGCTCATCGAACAGTCGTGGGCGGGGGGTCTTCGCCCGCAGGGACCTTGCGGCCGGCGAGGTGATCGAGGTCTGCCCGGTGATCGTGCTCGGGGGAGCGGACGAGCAGGAACTCCTCGATAAGACGCGCCTCTTCGACTACTACTTCGAATGGGGGGACCTCGCCGCCGTGGCGCTCGGCTATGGGTCGCTCTACAACCACTCCTGCCACGCGAACGCGGACCACGTCTGCGACGTTCTCCGGGGCGAGATCCGCATCTCTGCGCACCGTGCCATCCGGCAGGGCGAGGAGATCACGATCAACTACGGCGGCCGGCCCGACTGTCCTGACTCCGTCTGGTTCGATGCGGTGGAGGGGTGAGTTCTCACCACCCGCAAAACCTCTTTTTCTTACTTGGACGGCATGCCCGTCGCCGTAGCGCCCGGATTCACGAGAGTTCGCTCTTTCTGTACCACACGGGCACGGTTGCTGCCGGAGAAGCAGCGGGGTTTATCGGTACCGGGAGCCGGGGACGGTGGCCTCGCCCCCGACCTCCCGGACCGCTGCAATGTGCGCGCCCGGATCTCCAGTGGAAAGCAAGGGGTTTGCGATAATCTCTTCAGATCATAGAGATTCTCTCGATCGCCCGTAATGCCTGCCGACCTCTGTAATCGTCCTGGAGGCTTTGAGAGTGGCTCAGAAACGCCCTTTAATTTGAACATTTTTTAAAGATTCAAGAGCAATTTGGGGAGATCTTAGCGGGGCGACCTGATTGCGGGAGCACGAAACCTGTGATATGGCCCGAATAATCCGTGAGATGCTTGCACGAGCCACGCTGGCCGGTATCCGGCGCATCCTGGTGGAGGTCTAGCGCCGGATGACCAGCTGCACCTGCTCTGTCCGCACGATGCCCCCTCCAGTCGCGGTCACCGTGGCGTCCACGGTCGCGGTGGAGACGAGGGGCGGGAGGTCGGGCGCCGTGACCTCGTACGTGAGCGGCGGGTAGGGTGGGAAGATGGTGCCGAGGTCGTGGTTGTCGCGGAACACCCCCCCGAGCGCCGTGGCGGAGACCTTGACCTCGATGGGTGCGGAGAATCCGCCTTCGGGGTGCACCGTGAGCGTGAACCTGACGGTATCGCCGGGCCGGACCGTGGCGGCCGTGGGGGTGACGCTGATGGAGAACGAGCGGGACGCGAGTTGTACCGGAGTTCCGATCGCGACGGGCGTTCCCGGCGCTGCTGTCGGGACTGGAGGTGGGCGGGGCTGTCCGGGAGAGGATGCGCCCCCGTCCATGAGGAGGCCGTAGACGAAGGCGGTACTGGTGAGCATGATGCAGATGAGGACTGCGATCAGCAGGGGAGGATATTCGCGTACCATGGTGCCGGTACTCCCACGGTGGGTATGCCGGCAGAACGGTTGCCGGCGTATTTAAGCGTTGCCGGCCTGCCCGGGATAAAAAAGGGTGGGTGTTCTTCAGTCGGTGGCGACCATGACCTCGGTCGACTTGACCACGGCGTAAACCTTCTTGCCGACGGTAAGCCCGAGGTTCTCCACGGACTTTTTCGTGATGACCGCGATGAGCTCGCCGCCGCCGTCCAGCTCGATGACGACCTCTGCGGTGACCACGCCCACATTGACCGCGTTTACTTTCCCGGGAAGTTGGTTTCTTGCACTTAACTTCATGATGCACCGCGGCGGTAATCCGGCTCCCTACGACATATAGGTTTCGATGCCCGAAACCCCGGCGTGGTCGTGTGCATTCTCCCGTGCGAACGGGAGTGCCGCGATGCCGCTGCGGGTTCCGGGGGTGAGGAGGAGCGGCGCCGCCGCCGTGCCCCCGGCCTGCACGAATGCTAAAAATGGGCTCTGTTGAATGCCTTCCCCTGAGGCCATGGCACCCGCTGTCACCATCGACGTTGCTGCACTGCACGCGAAGACACGAAGACGCGAAAGGGACTGCCAGCAACTCTCCGAATTTCACGTTCTTTGCACCTGCGGTGCTCATGCCCTGGACATCCCGTCCATCGCACCCTGGCGGGGCACGCGTCGCCACTCGCACCTTCGGTGCTCGCGCTCCCGCCCGAAAACGCTTCGCGTTTTCTCAAGCTCCGGTCCTTCGGACCATCGCACCCTTCGGCCGGTCGCGTTCCGGCAGTCGCACTTCACGTGAGACTCCGGAGTTATGTGAAACATCTCTCCGGGGCGCAAAAAAGTAGACTCGCCTGCCCCAGGTCAGGGTGCCGCATCGATCGTGCGTATGAACTCCCGCACGGCCGCGAGGTAGGCGTCGGTCTCTTCGAGGTGGTGCTCGTGCGAGGCGCCTTCGAAGATCTTGAGTTCCGAGTCCGGCACCAGGCCCTGGAAGTAAGCCATGGTCGCGGGCGGCGCTTCGTCGTACTCTCCGCAGGTGAAGAGCACCGGGACCGGGACCTCGGCGAGCCGGCCGGTGACGCTGAACGTCCGGAGGGTCCCCGTGCAGGTGAACTCGCTCGGCCCCCACATCCCGAGATAGACCGGGAGGGAGATCTTCTCGAACGTCCGGTTCAGGCATTCGGGCCAGGGGTCCGTCCGGCAGACGTGCCGGGCGTAGTACGCCGCCATGGCTTCCTGGTACTCGGGCGAGTCGAAGTTTCCGCTCGCCTCCGCTTCCCGGACAGCCTCCTGCATCTCGTCGGGGAACGCCGCAAGGTTCGCCCGCTGGTCGGCCACCCACCGGTCCGCGTCCAGCAGCGGCGCGGAGAGGATCAGGCTCTCGACGCCGGCGGGGTTTTCAGAGAGCACGTATTCGACCGCGAGCGCGCCCCCCCAGGACTGGCCGAGGAGGTGCACCCGGGTAAGTCCGAGCGCGCTCCGGACCTCGCTGACCTCTCCGACGTAGCGCTCCACCGTCCAGAGGGCGGGGTCGTCAGGTCGGTCGGAGTTCCCGCACCCTAGCTGGTCGTAGAAGACGACCGGCCGCTCGTCCGCGAGTGCCGCGAGCGGTTCGAGGTAGTCGTGGGTCGCCCCCGGCCCCCCGTGGAGGACGAGGAGAGGCGTTCCCGCGCTGTCCGCACCGACGATCCGGAACCAGACCCGGCCGCCGGTGACGTCGACGTAGCCCTCGTGGATGTCGCCGTCGGTTCTGGTTATGGTAACATTTGATCTATCGGCCGTTCCGTCTGTCGTGATGCAGAGCGCGAGCAGCACCGCTGCAACCGTGAGAACAATGAGTAACATAAGATATCCCCCGGATCTGCTTTCCAGCATGATTGAACCCTGGAGCGAACGGCCGGAGGAGTTGTCGGGCGCCGCCGGCGGTGCATTCCTGGTTTGGTGTTTGTTCGGGGATATTTTGAATATTATGAAATAGAATGGAGACTGCCTTACGTGGCTTGCAATACAATTAAAATCGCAGAATACGGGATCGATGGGCCTGCCCGGATTCGAACCGGGGATCTTCGCCGTGTAAGGGCGACGTCATGACCGGCTAGACCACAAGCCCCGTGGATGCCTTATAGTGTTTTGCACCGTGACGGATAAACGTGTTGCCTGCTCCTGATTTCGGGGGCATCGTGCACGGCATCTCCCGTCCATCATGGCTTGCGCTCATAGAGACCTCCGCCGGAGTATGCACGATCGGAGATTGACGAAATTATCCTCTAAAAAAAAGAGTTCAGATGAACCCGAAGGACTTCAGCGTCACTTCGGGATTGACGGCTCCCACGTGGTAGACCTTGCCCTCGGAGAGCTCGTTGATGACCACCTCAGCCGGTGAGAAGAGCGAGGTGTCGATCTGGTAGAAGTCGAAGTTGGCTTCCTTGAAGATCTCATAGAATGGTTTTCCGTACCCCTTGGACTTGTTGCTCGGAATCCTGTCAAGGTAGTCCTTGATCTCCGGAGCGTTCATCGTCAGCATGATGCTGCCGTGGTAGATCGTCGCGTCGTTGGTGCTGCCCATCGCCTTCGTGCCGTCCTTCTTGACGGGCGCGATCGGGGCGTGGCCGATGCCCGCGGTGATCTTTTTGGTGTCAAAGCCGAGCTCGTTCAGCTTGTAGACCGCGGTCTCGACGCAGCGGCCCGCGACCTGGATCGAGCCGACGAGCGAAGCCGTGGGGGCGACGACCGCGCAGGTGTTCGCCACGTCGACGTTGCAGGCCTCGGCGATATGCTCCATCACCGCGGCGTTCGGGAGGTGGTCGCTCTCAAGGCAGATGACCGCGTAGTCGAACTCATCCTCGTAGTCGATGACCTCGTAGGTGTGCTTGGGCTTTAAGGAGAGCGCCCGTGCAGGGCCGCTTCCCATGGCGAAGTACTTGTTGATGCTGACCGTCCAGCCCGCCTTCTGGGCGCCAAGACATGCAATGGACGGGAAATCGGTGCTGACCTCGATGAACGGGATCGGGACGTCCTTGATCCGGCCCATGGTGATGTCGACCTCGCCGAGCCCGCCCATGCAGATCTCGGTGAACCGCTGTCCTGTCGTGTACCCGCCGGAGGTGCTGACGCCGCAGTCAACGATGCGTGCGCCATTGTCGAACTCGTGCGGGACGGCATGAAGCTCCTCGGCGTATTCGAAGAGCTCGTCAAAAATATCCAGTGCCAGTTCGTTCACGCTGAGCATGTGGAAAACCTCATCAGAATACAAACGGTGAGGAAACAGATAAGGATTATGAAAACGTCTGCTCCGAGCGCAGGTGCTCCAGCACGCGTCCGGGATCGTACCGGAGGCTGATCAGCCTCGTCCGCCCCCTTCCCTGGCGGTAGTGGAGGTTCAAGAGCCGCATCGAATCAAACTTCTGGATCATCTCGTAGAACTTGGTGTAGCTGACGCCAACATGCTCTTTGACGAAACGGTAGACGTCGCCGGCGTTCATCTCCCGATCGTCGCTGGCCGACATCTCCGCGATCCCCGCCAGTACCTCGCGCTCCTCGGCCTTGAGTGCCCGAAGCGAGAACGCAAGGTGCAGATAGCGGGAAACCTCGTAAGCCTTGCAGATGTCCTCCCGCTCGACAGATCGGCGTGCCTCCCTCTCGGCGTTCAGGGCCGCACGCTTCAGGAGGTCGATACCGACACGGAGGTCGCCGCTCTTCATCGTCTGCTCCACCACGAGGTCCAGTGTCTCGGGCCGGAGGACGTTCGGGTAGAGGCCCTGCAGGACCCGCTCCTCGAGAATGCCGTGAACTTCCTCCTCCGAGTAGGGGGGGAAGTAGATCTCGGTGGGCCGGAAGACCGATGCCACCCGGGCGTCGACCTCGCTCTGCAGGGTGACGGACATATCGCTGACGATGGCGATAACGCCGATCCGGACGCCCGGATAGGCTTCGTGCGAACGAAGCAGGGGATAAAGAACCTGGTTTATCTCGTTCTCGTAGAGGAGGTAGTTTGCATCGTCGAGCGCCACAAGGAGGACCTGCTCTTCCCGCTGCAGAACCTTGGCTATGGCGTCGAAGACCTGCTTGAACGACGTGCCTGACCCCGGCGGCGGGCGTCCGGTGACACGGCGGTAGATCTGGGAGAAGATAGCGAACCTGGTGTTGTCGATCTGGCAGTTGATATAGACGGGAACGAGCTTCTTCGTGGCTTCCTCGATATCCGCGAGGATTTTCCTGACGCTCGTTGTCTTCCCCGTCCCCGGGAGGCCCCGGCAGATGGTGTTAAGGGGCCTCGCGCCCCGCATACCCGGCCTGACCTGGAACGCAAGCTCCCGGATCTGTGCGTCACGATGGTTGAACTGCTCGGGGACGTAATCGATCTCGAAGACTTCGGGGTCTCGAAAAAGCGTCTCGTCCCACATAAGCAGGTTCTTCTTCATTATAGAATCCTCGGATACGGTAGTATTTATACCCTCCAGGTTTTTGTTTCCTCATCGCGCGGGCCCTGCAGGACTTATGGCTGTTCCATGCATTTCTTGCAGAGGGTTTTGTTCATGAAGAGCCGCGAGAGCTTTGCCTGGGACTTCGTCACTTCTGCTCCGCACATCTCGCAGACGTCCTCGGCCGGAGCAGCGGGCGGCTTTGCTGCGGCCGGCTCCTGCACCGGTGGACCCTGCTCCGGGGCCGCCTTCGGCTGTGCCGTAGCCTTCTCCTCGGATCTGGCGGGCGGTTCCGGGATCCGGTGCGGCTCCGAATGTTCCGGCGCAGCCGGAATTGCTCTCTCGATGACTGCGGGCGCAGGGCAGGCTCCCTCAACCTTCTGCTGTGCCGGCTCTGCCTCCGGGGTTGCCGGCGACGCCGGTTCGAGTGCCTTCTCCTCCCCGGCGGGTGCCTGCGGCTTTGCAGGCCTGGCCGCGAGAACGCGCCGCCGGTACGCATCCACGCGCTCGGCGGTCGCCGGATCGCCGCGCCCGAGCCGGGAAAGGATCCCGTCGAGGAACGTGATAAGGTCGTCCACATCCTCGTGGGTCTCTGCATCCCCCTCGACCTCGAGGCGGAGGTTTTCGTAGTTCTCGAGGTTGATGGTGATCCCGATGGTGACTTCCTTCTTGCTGGACATTATATTCCTGTAAATATTGTATTCCATTATATACAATTCCACCGGCGGCACGCAACACCCCGCTATTCGGTCAGCCCGGCCATCTTTCCTCGCTCCCTGCATCGGGAACGGCCCTTGACGCTGATTTCCGGTCAGGCAGAAACAATGGTTTATCCTGGATATCCGGGCAGATTCCTGTGCCGTTTACTGCACGGTTTTCAGAAATCTGGAGTCTTGCAGGCATATGGCTATTTCCTCTCCCATTGATTTTTATATTCTTGTAACTATACAGGGAGTGGAGTTCTCGAAAGATATGCCCGGGGAGCATGATGATTACCCGCCTGGATGAAAAATCGGCAGACCCGCTCTGGATACGCCCGAACGGCATGGGCCTGGTGATCGGCGTGATAATCACCCTCCTGCTGGTACAGGACATTGCTGCAGCACCGGTGACGCCGCTTGTCGTGGCGGCAGGCGACAGTAGCCTCGTAGCGAAGGCACAGGCAAACTACACCTGCGATGGTCTCGATGACCAGGTAGAGATCCAGGCGGCGCTCGCGGCATTGCCGGACGGCGGTACGGTCGTTCTCTCCGAGGGCACGTTCAACTGTTCAGGAACCATCGCTCCCGTTGCCGGGACAACGCTCAAAGGTCAGGGCCCGGAGAAAACCTCGCTTGAGTTCAGCCGGAACGGGATGCTCAACGTATCAGAAGAGTACGTTACCCTGGAGGGGTTTCACGTCGCAGGGTCCGGTTACGTGAATGCGAGCACGAATACGACCCTCGATCTCACCCAGTGGCATGGCGTGCTCACAGTCTACGCGAGCCACGCGAAGGTCCACAACGTCACGGGTACCGCTGATGCGAGCATCCAGGCGGTCTTCCTCCTGCTGCACAACCCGAACGTCTACGCCCCCATCCTCGAAGACATCGAGTTCGTCAACTGCCGGGCCGTGGATACCGGGACCTACGGGTTCCTCCACAACGCATGGGGATCGGAGAACACGACGATCAAAAACGTCCGCTACCAGAACTGTCAGGCGATCAACTGTGGTAAGTACGGACAGTTCAACCCCTGGGTGACCGGGTTCGACTTTGCAGAACTCAACAACATCGAAGGGCTTCGGGTGACGGATTGTCTCGCCGAAGGCAACCTGGAGTCCGGATTCCATTTCGAGTGGAACCCGGAGAAGCGCGACTGCGTCTTCGTTAACTGCGTAAGCAGGAACAACGGGCAGAAACCCTGTCCGGAGGACTATCTGCTGGGCGATCCCGATTTCTTTGGAGCGGGTTTCCACCTTCCGGGAGGGCAGGTCTCCCTGGTAAACTGCCGGGCCGAGGGGAACGGTGCGTTCGGGTTCTTTGTTATCAACCCGGACGGCATGCTTCTCTACAACTGCACCGAGAGCGGTACCGGGCGTGATTCGGCCATAGCAAAACCCATCTCATACTGTATCCTCCAATCCCTGCCGGTCTCGAATAATCCGTCCATCGTGATGGATCACTGCCGGAGCCTCGACTCCAACGGCTGGGCCCTCTTCGTCTGCGGCACGAACAACGCGCTCATCAGGGACTTCACCATGACCAATCCGACAGGCGTCGATGGTATCGGCGCGATACTGGGGGGCCCCTCCAGCGAACTCCCGGTGAACTCGACGATCGATGCGGGCTTCTCCAACTCGACCGTCGATCTTATCGCATCGGGAGACCGTCCGCAGACCCTGGTATATATTGTGAACAACAGGAACGTTACATATTCCGGGAAAGTCGTTTCCGATGCTGCCCGGCCGGTTGCGGTCGAATGGACCCTCGCGGGGGGTGCGGACCTGACCGATCTGGAGGTGCTGCCGGCCAGCAGCATGGCATAAGGGTCCGGGCGTGCATCGCAATCGGGGTGTTACAGTGCCCCGGTTCAGAAAAGCAGCGTGTGTAGAAGTTTAATCTTTCCGGGCCAAAAATCCAGCCATTTTCCCCTCCGGCTTCTGAACCCGACCTTCCGGTGGGAGCAGTTCGGGTAAACCCTTAAATGGTACTTCGGTGCCATAGGGGTATGGGCTGGATAGAAGGGATTGCGAGCTCTCTCGATCCCGTGTCCGGACGGTCCCGCGTAACAGGCGGCACAGAAGAAATAGCAGGCAGGTCAGTGTTCCATGCCGGAAAGACGACGTCTCAGGGCCAGAGGCAGACGTATCCTCATCGCCGTCGCGATCATACTCTCCGTGATCGCCGCCGCTGTGCTGATCATGCACTTTTACCCGCCGATCCCGGTGCCCCCGCCCCCCCCTCCGCCACCGATCACCCCGATTCCCACGACGCCGGCAGTGCCCCCGGAGGTCCCCGGACCGGTGATAGTCGTCGCGGCAAGCGACAGCAGTGCCGCATCGAAAGCCCGGGCGAAGATCGTGTGCGATGGTACCGAAGACCAGCACGACATCCAGGCAGCGTTCGATGCGCTGCCGCCGTCTGGCGGCACGGTTGCTCTCCTGGAAGGGACGTTCAATTGCGCAGGGAGCATCTCTCCCCCCGCAAACTCCATGCTTCGTGGGGAGGGACCAGATGCGACGTTCCTCGAATTCAGCCGGAACGGGCGGCTCAATGTCTCCACTGAGGCTGTTACGCTCTACAATTTCCATGTCCGGGGCACCGGATACCCGAAGACCGGGACTGACCCCTGGCTCGGCGTCATCACCATCTACGCGAGCCATGCAAAGGTCCTGGCCGTCGAGGGGACCGCGGATGAGAGCATTCAGGCGGTCTTCCTCCTGCTGCACGACCCGAACGTCTACGCCCCCATCCTCGAAGACGTCGAGTTTATCAACTGCCGGGCCGTGGACCCCGGGACCTATGGGTTCCTCCACAACGCATGGGGAACGGCAAACATGGTGATCCGGGATGTCCGCTACGAAAACTGCGCCGCGATCAACTGCGGCAGGAACGGGGCGTTCAACCCCTGGGTGACAGGGTTCGACTTTGCGGAACAAAACGACATCGAAGGGCTCCGGGTGACGAACTGTCTCGCGGAAGGCAGCCTGGAGTCCGGGTTCCACTTCGAGTGGGACCCCGAGAAGCGGGACTGTATCCTCCAGAACTGCATCAGCAGGAACAACGGACGGAAAGCCTATCCGACGAAGGCCTACCAGGAAGACGATACTTCAACGCACTACTTCGGATGCGGCTACTACGCTCCCCGGGGGGACATCACCTTCATCAGTTGCTACTCCGAGGGGAACAGCCGGCACGGGTTCTATGCGACGAACGGCGGCAAGCTCTACAGTTGTGTCGATAAAAACGTCGGTGCCGGGAAGACCGATTACCGGATCGTCCAACCGGCCTCGTTTTACGCCGCCCCGACCCGATCAATAGCCCCGTCCCTGGTGCTCGAGAACTGCTCGAGCATCGATTCGCACGGCTACGGCCTTCATATCGACCTCGCAAGCGACGTCTGGATCAAGAACTTCCGCCTGGAGAACCCGGCCGGGATCGACGGGAAGGCGACAAACCTTGGTGGATCGCTGGGGGGGCCTCTGGCCAATTCCATGGTCAACATCTATGCATCAGGTGACCGGGCTGAAACACTCATATGGGCTCGGAATAACGAAAATGTCGAATATTCTGGCAGGATTGTCTCAGATTCACCAAAACCGTTCGTGATCGAGGGCGATCGCACGAGAGATGTCCGAATCAAGGATATGGAGATCGTCTCCGCAAGCCTTGCGCCATTCACCAACGGCGTGGTCCTCACAAACACGGTGCCTGCGGGAGCCGTGACATTTGAAAACGTGGCGGTCACTTCCGGGGTGGCATGACGGCTCGTGCGTGGTTCCGACTGCCCTTGTTAAGGCCGGGGTGCGGCAGGGGGTGGTTTGCCACCCCGGCAGGATGAAGGTGAGATCCTTGGATTCCAGCGATTTTTATAATATTTATTGAATTATATCCTCTGTGTGGTTTCCGTTAACCCGTCTGTCATCCCCCTCGTGGCTTCTGGTAAGGTGGGGTGTTCCCCGGGCAGTATGCGCTAAAGTTCAATTTTATATTTATATGTTTTGATTATACCTTGAGTTCCAAAAATACTAAAAATAAACGATTATTACTAATATGGGTCGCCCTTTTGTGATTCTAAATATTATAATCAGTCTAATTAAATTAAAAAACATTTTAAATTACGGTCATCAGATAATGCAGTATCTCCCAAGAGGTGAGATAATGCGAGATAGACGGACAACGAAGCTTCTCATTGTAGCGCTCCTGATTGTCGGGCTCGTCCCGATCGTTGGGGCGCTCGAAGCGACCCCCAACACGATTGTCGCGGCAAGCGACAGCAGTACGGCCGATAAAGCAGCGGCCGACTACGTCTGTGATGGGGTCAACGATCACGCGGAGATTCAGGCAGCACTGAACGCCCTGCCCTCGTCAGGCGGTGTTGTCCTCCTCTCAAGCGGCACATACAACTGCGCCGGGATCATTGCTCCCAAAGCAGGCTCCACTCTCATGGGGGAAGGTGAATCGGAGACGTTCCTCGTGTTCACCCGCGACGGACGCATCAACGTCGACCGCGAGTACATCACGCTGGACGGGTTCCACATCAAGGGAACCGGCTACAGCAGCGGCGTCAAGTGGCTCGGTGTGATGAACGTCCGGGCAAGCCACGCGAAGATCCACAACATCACGGGAACCGCGGATGCGAGCATTCAGGCGGTCTACCTCCTGATTCATGATCCGACAGTGTATGCCCCCACCCTCGAAGACGTCGAGTTCATCAACTGCAAGGCCGTGGACACCGGGACCTATGGGTTCCTCCACAACGCCTGGGGCTCGACGAACATGGTGATCAAGAACGTCCGCTACGACAACTGTGCTGCGATCAACTGCGGCAAGTTTGGCGTGTTCAACCCCTGGATCACCGGGTTCGACTTTGCTGAACTCAACGACATGGACGGCCTTCGCGTGACGAACTGTCTCGCGGAAGGCAACCTGGAGTCCGGGTTCCACTTCGAGTTCGACCCGAAGGTGACGAACGCAGTCCTTGAGAACTGTGTGAGCAAAAACAACGGGCAGAAAGCCTTCCCGACAAGGGCCTACAACCCTAACGACATGTCGACGCACTACTTCGGATGCGGCTACTACGCCCCGAACTGCGACGCGACGTTCATCAACTGCACGGCGGAAGGCAACTCCATGAACGGGTTCTACACGACGAACGGCGGCAAGCTCTACAACTGCGTTGAGAAAGACACCGGTATCGGGAGGACCGACTTCTCCTACCGGGTGCCTGCCGGCTACTACAGCGTCCCGAGCCGCTCGGTCAACCCTGCCACAGTGATGGAGAACTGCACGAGCATCAACTCGAACGGTTACGGCCTCCAGGTCGACCTCGCGAACAACGTGAAGCTCCGGAACTTCCACCTGGTCGATCCGATCGGGTACAACGGCAAGGGCTCAAGCCTCGGCGGCACGAACGGCCAGTTCGACAACGCCGAAGTGAGCATCTATGCATCCGGCAACCGCGTGGAGACGCTGGTCTGGGCGAAGGAGAACATTAATACCGTCTTCTCCGGTCAGATCGTCTCTGACGCCGCAAAGCCGTTCGTGATCGAGGGCTACAGGACCAAGAACGTCCTCGTGAAGGACATGGAGATCGTCTCAAAGACCCTCCCCGCCGGTTCCCCCGGCGTGACCATCGTGGGCACGGTTCCGGCCGGTCAGGCGACCCTCCAGAACGTGAAGGTGACGTCCACCGGCTCGCCGGTACCGACGCCGACCCCGACCGTTCCGGGTCCCACCCCGACCCCCACCACACCGGCTCCCTCCGGGAAGCCCGACCTTGTAGTGACCGACATCTCCTGGACGCCGGCGAACCCCGCCTCGGGTGATGCGGTGACGATGAAGGCCACGATCAAGAACCAGGGGACAGCCCCCACGCCCGCGGGCACAAAGCACGGCGTCCTCTTCACGTTCGATGACGGGGCCGCCGGCCCCGGTGTCTGGTCTGACGCCCACACAGCATCGATTGCTCCGGGTGAATGGGTCACCCTGACCGCGAACGGCGGCTCAGCCGGTGCAACCTGGAAGGCCGCCGAAGGCACTCACACTGTGAAGGCGCACGTGGACGACGTCAACCGGGTTGCTGAGGCGAACGAGGCAAACAACGTTCGCACGGAACAGATCACGATCTCGAAAACCGGGTCGGGGTCTACCCCGACCCCCACTCCCACCACGCCGGCTCCCTCCGGGAAGCCGGACCTCGTGGTGACCGACATCTCCTGGACGCCGGCGAACCCCGCCTCGGGTGATGCGGTGACGATGAAGGCCACGATCAAGAACCAGGGTGATGCCCCCACGCCTGCGGGCACAAAGCACGGCGTCCTCTTCACGTTCGATGACGGGGCCGTCGGCCCCGGTGTCTGGTCCGATACCCACATAGCGCCGATCGCCCCGGGCGCATCGGTCACCGTGACCGCGAACGGCGGCTCGGCCGGTGCAACCTGGAAGGCCGCCGAAGGCACTCACACTGTGAAGGCGCACGTGGACGACGTCAACCGGATTGCTGAGGCGAACGAAGCAAACAACGTCTTAAGCAAAGAGATCGTCGTCGGAAGCCTGCCGGTTCCCGTCAGGGGTGACCTTAACGGAGACGGCGGTGTCGACTGGGCTGACGTGTCTATCGCCGCTGGAATGATACAGGGAACCGTCCCGTCCGACGCATCTGCCGACTTTAATGGGGACGGCACTGTGGACTGGAAGGACGTTGCCCTGATCGCCGACTTCTTCTTCGGCAGGACCTCTTTTCTCTAAAGCGTCTACCAGGAGTGGCGGCTTTGCCCCCCACCTTCTCCTGGTTTTGCCACGGGTGCCGCCCCCTAACACCTATACAGTACGTGGTGATATTGATTATGGACAGGTTCTCTCACCGGATCCGGTGAGCGCCGTCTGCTGCTGGGTTGTCCAACGCGGCCCTGAACGTTCTCTCCTGGTGAATCTCCGGCTCTCGCGGGGTCGGAGTGGTGGATACATCTATATAGGTGCCGTCCGATACTGGCGACCGAATGGCAGTAGCACTCCCGAAAAACTTCAGTGAGGTCAGGCGGCACCTGCAGGAGCCGCTTATCCGGAATTCGTTCTTCATCATGGCATCGTCGTTCGCCGCTGCAGGTTTCGGGTTCTTCTTCTGGATGATTGCGGCCCGGTTCTACTCGCAGGCTGACGTGGGCATTGCAACCGCCCTGATGTCGTCGATGGGCCTCCTCATCCTCATCTCCCGGCTCGGCCTGGACCAGTCGGTGATCCGGTTCTTTCCTCTGCGCGACAAGAACAAAGTGCTTGGAACCGCCATCCTTGTCCCGACTGCGGTGGCGCTCGGTGCGGGGCTGATCTTCATCGCTGCAGTGGACGTCATATCCCCTGAACTTGCGATCGTCAGGTCGATCGCGCCGCTCTACCTCGTCATCCTCGGGGCCTACTCCATCACCTGGGTCCTTGAGGGTGCGTTCAACGCCCTGCGGAAGTCCGAGCACTACTTCACCCTGAACCTGCTTTACGGGACGAGGATCCTCTTCCTCATACCCCTGGGTTTCCTCGGGGCGACAGGCATCTTCGGCGCTTTCGGCCTCTCGTTCATCCTCGGGCTCTTCCTTGCCCTCGTTCTCCTCACCCGGTGCTCCGTGTGGCCGGTGCCGCGTGTGGATCGGGTCTTCCTGCGGGAGGCGTGGCAGTTCTCTGCCGGTGCCTATATCGCCGGGATACTGATGTCCGCGCCGAACATGGTCATCCCGATCATGGTGCTCCATGTGCTGGGGGCGGAGAGCACCGCCAACTACTACATCACCTACGCAATCGTCTCGATACTCTTCATGATCCCCTACGCGTTCACGACCTCGCTCTTTGTCGAGGGGAGCCACGGGGGAGAGATGAAGAAGAGCGTGCTCCGGACGCTTGCGAGCATGTTCGCCCTGCTCATACCCGCGATCATCGGCCTTTCCCTCTTCGGGGAGCAGATCCTCAACCTTATCGGCAAAGACTACGTCGAGGGAATGGCCCTGCTCCGCGTGCTTGCCGTATCCGCCCTGTTTGTCTCCGTCTGCCAGACCTTCATATCCATCGCGAAGGTCAGGAACGATATCCGGAGTCTCGTCATCCTCAGTGGTTTCGTGAGCGTTGCTCTGCTCGGGCTCGGCTATGCCCTGATGAACCGGTTCGGCCTCATCGGCATGGGGTATGCATGGCTTGCCACGTATGTGGCAGGGACGCTCCTCGTTGGCGCCATCCTGAAGAAGAAGGGGTGGCTCTGACCACCCAGAGCACCGATACGGGGCAATTCATCGATAGAAGATGGCGGAACCGGCATTGTCGTAGACCCTATGGCGGTTCTGGGTGAACCATCCTGCATCGGTGTAGGCTGCCGTAGTGACCGCGTGCTCCCGCTCCTCGATCCGGATGCTGTCCCGGACAAGGTTGTACGTGCCGAAATACAGGTAAGTACCAGGCTCCACCAGCGATGCGTTTGCTGGAATATATCGTTGGCGGTGTGGGTCGAACCCCTGCAGAAGCCACCAGCGTGTGCCGTCGACGTAGATGGGGCGCTCGACCCCTTCCGTGAAGACCCATCTCGCTCCCTGCACCTCTTTGCTGTTGAAGACCGGTTTGTCCCCGGTCGTCTCGAGTGCCATCGATGTCGGGTCATCGTTCACGATCTGGTAGATGAGGCCGCTATTGAAGAGGAAGAAGACAACAAAGAATGCTGATAGCGCCTGATACGCCGTTCCCATAATGGGGACGCTCCTGATCGAGCGTATCCTCTCTGTCACCGCCTCATACAGTGCTATACCACCTATGACCGCGAACGGGGCAAGGAAGATCAGGGTGATATGATAGAGCCTGCTGGTGTTGAGCGAACTTGCGAAGAACGGGACAACGATGCCGGCTACGTTGATGAGGAGGAAGACGAGCGAGACGGCGAGATACTCGGGCTCGATACGCCACCGCTCGCGCTTTGCGAGGGTTGCGAGCAGTCCCACGGCGATGAGGCCCTGGGTGGCGATATGTATGATCTTTGCCAGACCATGCAGCGGTGTCGTTGACTGGCTGGTGAGGATATGCATCCCCTGTGCGGTTGTCGGGTTGAAGGAGCCCGTAAAAAGGGTGTTCCATATCTTATCCCCGATCCCGGTGACGGTAGCAAGCGCCGTGCCTTCAGCCACCGTCGAGTACCAGAGGTAGGCGAGGGCGGCGAAGATGAAGATGTAGGGGAGGACAAGCGTCCGGATCGGCACTCCACCGTTGGTCGCCGGTGGAGCGAGCGGATCGGACTTCAGGAGGGCCGTGCTTTTGACGATCCAATTCGGCAGCCAGGACTGCAGACGCTCGGGAATGACGAGCAGCAGCCATGCCGGAACGAGCGAGAAGAAGTAGATGTATGAGAGGCCGTAATGCGATACGATCATGGCAAAGGCAAACGTGACCATGAGAAACGCTTGCCTGTTGCGGCTCATGGATTTGTCGATCATTACGAGGATGGTCAACGCAAGAAAGAGTTCCGCAATCTGCTGGCGAGCAAGAGAGATCATCTCCGTATAGAACGTGAAGAACGAGAAGAAGAAAAAGGCCGAGAAGAACCCGATCCTCGCGTCCGTCTGTTTCTCGACTGCCCGGTAGAGCCCGAGCGGCACGAGTGCGAAGAGGAGGGGGTAGAGGATCTTGAAGACCCAGACGGGGTCCAGATCGGTGACGAGCGAATAGATGGGGACGAGCGCGACGACGGAAAGCATTCCGTTAGTGTTGTACGGCATGGCCATGTCCCAGAATCCTGGTATCAGCACGCTGGTTGCCAGATGGAGTTCATGGTGGATATCGTAGCCCCAGATATACTCCGATATCAGCGAGGTATGGTAGAGGAGCGAGAGCGCGACGGTGTAGACGGCGAGCGGATAACAGGAGGCCGGGATGAGGCGGTCAAACCCGACGGCAAAGCCGACAGCCGCTATCAGGATGAGGAGCAGGAAAAGGAGTGTGACCATGTGGTAATTATCACGCATGTACGTACCGATGATCGCGATGCATGGGAAGAGCATCAGGAATGGTACTGCAGGAGAGGAGGGTATGCTCAGCTCCGGACTCGTGCCGGCATATTCCCGGTCCCGGGTAAGCGCGAGGTAGAGCAGAACCTGCACGGCGGCGATGATCGTGATAAAGAGGATCGCAAACGAGAACGGATGTGCATACCCGAGCAGGGGGTAGACAATGTTGGCGGCGAGGCCGGTGAGCATGAGGATCGCAAGGCTCAGCCCGACGGAGTAGAGCAGTGTCTCGATCGTGCCGAGATCGTGGAGCCTGAGCGCCTTCAGCACGAGGATCCCGGGCAGGAAGGTGAGGAAGAGAAATGCCAGGACCTCTCGTGCGATCGGTACATGATACCCGATGAGGCTGAGGCAGACTATCCCAACGAAGGCGATCTGGATCGCCTGAAATACCCGGAAGAATGTTTTGTTATCCCAGTCGTTCATCCGGAACGGGTTAAGCAGGTGCATGGTATCCTTAGTTCTGCCTTATGTCGGCTCTGTGCTCGGACAACGTATCCTTCCTTTTCGGTGGCGCCTGACCGGCGGTGCGCCTCATTCGTGCACCTACTCTCCGGTCAACCTATTAATGTGTTACGTTAGCCCGCCTCTCGCGGGAGCGGCTTCGTCCCCGCGCAGACGCTCGTGCCGGGAGGTGCGGGAGGTCATCGTTCTTTCCCGCCGGCGAGAGCCGTCTCGACGAAGGTTTCGTCCGCAGGAGGCTTTTCCTTGCCCCGGGAGTGTGCGAGCTCGCTGTAGACCGCGAGGAGAGCGTGTGCGATCGTGGACCAGGCCATGTCCGTCTTCAGTTTTGTGTAGGCCTGCTCTCCCATGCGCCGGCACGCCGTAGGGTCCTTGAGGAGGCTCACGATCGCGGCGGCAAGCGCTTCCGGGTCACGGGGGGGCACGACGTACCCGGTCTTCCCGTCATCGACGATCTCCGGCAGGCTCCCGACATCCGTGACCACAACCGGCCTCCGGAACCCGTATGCGGTCGGTATGACGCCGCTCTGGGAAGCTTCGACGTACGGGAGCGCTATGACGCTTGCCTGCTGGAAGAGCCGTGCTCCCTCGTCGTAAGGTATCCTGTAGTTATGAACCTCGAATGCGTCCCGGCCCGCCATCGCCGCCTCGTACCTGCCGAAGTCCTCGCCCGTCCCGGCGATGACGATCCTGGCGTCGGGAACCTCCCGGGTGATGAGCGGTTCCGCCTGGATCAGGTAATCGAGCCCTTTGTAGCGGTAGATGCGGCCGAAGAAGAGGACCCGGCGGCCATCTGGCTCGAGACCGGCCTGCTCGAACTTCGCAAACGGCGCTACCTCATGCTCGCCGATCGGGATGACATGCACCTTTCGCTCCGGGATGCGGTAGTTCTCCACCAGGATATCCCGGAGCGCTTTCCCGTGAACGAAGATCCGGTCGGGCATGACTCTTGATACGAAGAGGGTGAGCCGATAGAGCAGCGAGCCTGCATCGAGGAGGCGGTCCTCACCGGGATGCGGGTCGATGTCGTGGAACGTTGCCGCCAGCGGATACTTTCGGAGCATGGGAAGAAGCGGGCAGAGCATGGGATTGTTCACCTGGAAGTGAACGACGTCGGGCCCGAAGGCGTTGATTACGCCGACGATCTCTCTGAGCATCGGGTAGCATGACGGACCGAACCTTCCGGCGTGCCGGGCGTAGCCGAAGATGTGGACCTTCACCTTCGGGTCGATATTTTCCAGGAGCTCCTCTGACTTGTAGTCGGGGAGCAGCAGCAGCACCTCGGTATGCCGGGCAAGTTCGTTTGCCATCTGGATGGTGTAGTCATAGAACCAGAAGGTCAGGCACGCTACTCGCATAAGGGCACTCTCTGTGGGGAGATTCTATATAGGCATTGCGTCGGGTGACACCACTGGCCGGGGCGGCCAGAGAGAGGAGAGCCTGAGTCCGGCGGCCCCCCACGCGGGCAGCATCTCCTGTTCGGGCGTTTGCTTCCCCTTTTCCGGTGGGATAAGGTCTTCTGACCCCGTGTCCAGGCAGGCGGGATGGTGTCTGCCCCGTTTTATACCGCCCCCCGGTGGTGAGGGCCGGAGCCCCCGGGACGTACCGGCGCACAAAACAAAATTCCCATTCGCTCTGCATAAACGCGTAGCTGGAAGGGTCATAGCAGTGGATTGGTAAGAGAAGGCGCGAGTATTTATAAATTTTGATTTTAATTTTAACAATTATATAATATGTTTTTGCACCAACTGATATCGGATGTGCTATCACTTTTACCGGTCTTCTCCGTTGATGATACCTTATATCCGGGAATAAATGATATCTAGAATTTTATTTTTAGAATAAAATATTTATAATACAATTAAAAAACGGTAGTGATACCTCACAGAGAGGCTGAATGGCATGACAGACAGGCGAAACATACTAAGACTGGCTACAGTACTTCTGGTGTGCTGCCTTATCCCGGCATTCTCTCCGGTAAGTGCGGCCGAGTCTGCAACTCCGGCCACGCTCACTGTGGCTGCAAGCGATAGCACCGAACTGTCGAAGAACCAGGCAGACTATGTCTGTGATGGAGTCGACGACCAGGCCGAGATCCAGGCGGCGCTCGCCGCACTGCCGGACGGCGGGACGGTCACCCTGACCGAGGGTACGTTCAACTGCGCTGGAGTCATCGCACCGGCGGCAGGTACGACGCTCTCCGGCAAGGGCCCTGATGCGACGTTCCTCAAATTTACCAACGACGGACGGATCAATGTCGACCAGGAGAACATCACGCTGGACGGGTTCCACATCGAGGGCAGCGGTTACAGCAGCGGTGTCAAGTGGCTCGGCGTGATGACCATCCGGGCGAGCCACGCGAAGATCCACAACATCACGGGAACCGCGGATACCAGCATTCAGGCGGTCTACCTTCTGATCCACGATCCGGCGGTCTATGCACCGACCCTGCAGGACATCGAGTTCATCAACTGCAAGGCAGTGGACACCGGGACCTACGGGTTCATCCACAACGCATGGGGATCGTCCAACAAGGTGATCAAGGACGTCCGTTACGATAACTGTCAGGCGATCAACTGCGGGAGCAAAGGCGCATTCAACCCCTGGATCACCGGGTTCGACTTTGCGGAGTTGAACGACATGGACGGCCTCCGGGTGACGAACTGTCTCGCGGAAGGTAACCTGGAGTCCGGGTTTCACTTCGAGTTCGATCCCACGGTGACGGATGCAGTCCTTGAGAACTGCACGAGCATAAACAACGGGCAGAAACCCTACCCGTCACGGCCCTACCAGCAGAGCGACATGTCGACGCACTACTTCGGATGCGGCTACTACGCCCCGAACTGCGACGCGACGTTCATCAACTGCACGGCAGAAGGCAACTCCCTGTATGGGTTCTACGCAACGAACGGTGGCAAGCTCTACAACTGCGTCGAGAAGGAGAGCGGCGCCGGGAAGACCGACTACACCTACCGTAAGCCGGCCGGCTACTACAGCATCCCGAGCCGCTCTGCCGATCCCGCTCTGGTGCTTGAGAACTGCACGAGCATCGACTCGCACGGCTACGGCCTCCAGGTCGATCTCGCAAGCAACATCCAGATCGAGAACTTCGAGCTCGTGAACCCGGCAGGAATCGACGGCAAGGGTGCAAGCCTCGGCGGTACGAACGGCCAGTTCGGCAACGCTGAAGTGGACATCCACGCCTCCGGAGACCGGGTCGAGACCCTCGTCTGGGCAAAGAACAACCAGAATGTCCAGTACACCGGAGATATAACCTCCGATGCCGAAAAGGCGTTCCTGGTTGAGGGCGGTCAGAATGTCCAGACCAACGGCATGACGGTTGCGCCTGCCGGCGAGTAAGCCAGCCGATAGTTTCGGGCCTGATGCGGGCCCGACCCCAATCTTTTTTGGTTTTGCACCCGGCGGAACGGCGGGTGTATGAGAAGACCGAAGGTCTTTGAGTTGCGACTCCGGCGGAACGGCGGGTGTATGAGAAGACCGAAGGTCTTTGAGTTGCGACTCCGGCGGAACGGCGGGTGTATGAGAAGACCGAAGGTCTTTGAGTTGCGACTCCGGCGGAACGGCGGGTCGGCACCATCGAAACTCTCCGAGTATCTCATGCACCCGCCCTCCGGCCGGGTGCACTCAGAAAGTATCCGGAGTCCTGGGGATCGCCTCTTGTGAGAGCCCTGCCGACACGCTTCCTTCCAGGTTGCCGGCAATCTTCGTGTAAAAAGCCTCGATCTCGTGAACGATTGCCTGCCAGTTGTATCTGGTTCGGACAAGTTCCTTTGCCTGCTCCCCGAACCTGGCCCGTAAGTCATCGTCGGCAAGCAGGCTTCCGATGGCGCTGGCGAGCGCCTCCGGCGTGTATGCGGTGTTGAACCCGACGGTGTTGTCGACCCACCCGAGCAGATCACCCTGGCCGGTCGTCACGATGGGCGCTCCGCAGAGGCATGCTTCGAGGAACGTAACGGGAAAACCGGTGAAACTTGGTGTCACGAAGACATCGGCGTCGGTGTACGCCGCCATCTTGTCCTCCTTGCTCACGAACCCCGTGAAGATTACCCGGTCATCAAGGCCGAGAGACCGAACCCGCTGCCTGAACTCCTCGTTATGGCCCATATCTCCTCCCACCAGCATGAGAACACTGTCGTCGAACTCCCGTGCAATCAGAGCGAAAGAACGGATCAGGAGATCGATCCCTTTCGTCGGGTCGAGCCTGCCCAAGTAGAGCACGACCTTCGTGCCATCATCGATGCCCCACGCTGCACGAAACCTGCCGCGGGCCGGAAGATCGGGGTACTCGGCGAGGTCGATACCGTTCGGGATGATGGCAACCCTCTCATCGGCAACGCCCAGATCGTGGTAGCGCTCGGCCTCCGTCTCGTTGAGTGCAATCACCCCTGCGGCGCCGAGGATCACCTTCTTCGACCAGAACCGGTCGAACAGCCGCTTCATCCGTTTTGACCCCGTATCCTGCGGGAGCGCCCCGTGCGCCTGAAGCACATAGGGTACGCCGTACTTCCTCGCGTAGTGCGAGGCGATGACGGTGAGCATGGTGCGGTGGTCATGGATGTGGATCACGTCGAACTGCGCGATCTCCCTTCTCGCGACCGCCGGCATACGGTAAGGCATCACCGGCAGGATTGCGCCCCGGGTATATTTCCGTAAATTCTCAAAGTAATACACGCTCATCCCGTCGACGGAGGTCAGGTGGTTTGTCGGCAGATCATTTGGATAGATGCTCCTGTTCGTCGTATAGACCGTAACATCGTGCCCTTCCTCATGAAGGGTATGAGAGATGTCGTATGCTACCCGTGCCACCCCACCCGATTCCCAGAGCGGTTTGAAGAACGGGGTGACCTGCAATATCTTCATGTGCGTCCTCCTATGTCCCGTGCCTCAGCCGTTTCCTGATCATGCCCGCATAGCAGTTCAGGCAGAACGGTGTCACCAGCCAGACCCCGCACTCGACCAGGGGCGCGAGCCCGTGCTGCCGAATCCGGTAGCGGTAACTCTCCAGGTTGTAGAGCAGGTAGTCCTCGCCGATCTCCTCAAACCACCACTTTCGGGTGACTCGCCCGTTCTGGACCCGGTCCGAACACCTCGCGATCCAGTGCTGCACCAGTTTGCAGGTCCGCCCTTGTGCCGCCTCGGGCTGGAAATCGCTGTTGATGACACAGGGAACGACCGTGTAGTCCCGGATGCCGTGCCGGTCGAAGTCCACCGAGAGGATCATGGTGCTGTTGATCTTCTCCTTGAAGAGCTCGGTATCGAACTGGAAGTTCCCGAGGGAGTAGGCGATCAGGCCGTCTTTGTACCGCTCCAGCCCCTGGATGGTATGCGAGTGATGTCCGAGAATCAGAGTTGCGCCGCCGTCGATGAGGCTATGGGCGAGCCGAACCTGGTCCGGAGAGGGGTAGTAGGTGTTCTCGATCCCCCAGTGGAGTGAGACGACGATATGATCGCATTGGTCCTTCAGTGCCCGGATGTCGCGGAGAATAGCCATCTTCTTCAGTTTGGCCACGGTGACGCCCGGCGGCGACCGGAACCTCCCGCTTGTGTAGGCCAGGAAGCCCAGCCGGATTCCGTTATGCTCGACGACCAGCCCTTCGGGTGGGTCGTCACCCCGCCCCCCTCCGATATAGGCGATGCCGCGGGCTTCAAGACCCTTGAGGGTGTTATCGAACCCCTCCCGCCCCAGATCAAGCGTGTGGTTGTTCGCCACGCTGAGGATATCGAACCCGGCACTTTTGAGGTACTCACCCGCCTCCGGTGGGGTCGTATTGACCCAGCGTTTCTTGCTCTCGGTCCCGCTCTCGGAGAGGACAGTCTCCAGGTTCCCGAAGAGCAGGTCTTTCTGCCGGAGTTCGTGCTGGACAAGGGCAAACGGTTCTTTGCCGTTCCTCATCCAGAGGAGCACGTCTCCGACGGCACGCAGCCGCACCGATGTCATGCTCCTCTCCCGGCAGGCTCTGTGCTCGCGGCGGAAGGTCCGGGTCCGCAATAGATCGTCATCATCGGCCTGCAGGCTCCGCCCCTCTTATGCCCCGTTGATGGGATTCTGTTGCCGTCGGCGCGAAAATCCTTTGTGTACGGATAATATGGGATACTGCCTTCCCTCCCCGAAGTGTTGAGTTCCAGACAGGTAGTGCGACAATATATATTTTGCCTCGATTACGGCTGCTGGCCGGCGGCCTGGTGCGTACGGTGGCCCTGAAGGTTCCGCTCCTCGGGGCGGGACGTGGAGGGGCAACGGAACCCGTGCCGTCACGAACCATTAACTGTCTTTACGTCGAAGTAAGTAACTGGACCGTCAGCCGGCAGATGATGAGAGTTACCCCCACTGATTGGTGATGAAGCAGGGGGCTGATGCCGCAGTACATCCTCTGAATGGATCCATATCCCGAGGGAGGAGAGCCCCATCCATGCTCCTGATGAATTTTTTCTTCGTTCTCTCTGCACCGCTCAGGTCGATCGGGCTCTGTAAGGATGATCCTCTCCTCCAAAAACCACAGCGGCTGTTCTCATGAAGATACCGGTTGAGCGGTAGATCGGTTGCCCGGCGATAGGCCTGCCCGGTGCATACGTAACTTCCCGGACTCCCTCTCAGGCAGCGTACTGTCCTCCCTTGCTGTGCGATCGCCTATCCCTGCCGCCTGCGATGCACTTAATGAAACGGACTCGATATGGGGGACGATCCTGGCGGCTCAGTTTATATTATTTTTATGAAAAGAAATTTATATAAAAAACCATATGCACGGTGCCGACAGTGCGGCTGAGATGGTGCTTCCTCATATATGCACCAGGATTCGCTTTCCGTGCCTCCGGTGGCAGGGAATGTCCGGTATCGTGCTGTGGTGTTCTATGGAGGAGTTCACATGCGTCAATCTGGATCCGTTGCAGTCAGGGTACCTATCAACAAGAATAATAGGACGACAGTCCAGAAGGCTGTTTCTGCTCTCAATAGAGCCCCACGTTTCAGGTCTCCCTTCGATGGCAACTGGCGGATCTGGAAGTGTGTTTCGGTGCAGACCTTAACCGGCATCAATTCCAGGCAGACTTCCGCCGGTGCGGATGAGGACCGCGCAGCAACAGGTGTCACTCCTGCCGACAATTCCGTGAATTCTTCCCGGGAGGTCGATGGAAACAGAGGTCGGCGGGAAAGTCCCCTGCTCCCCTCGGGTAACGGTGCCGGGATCCCGGAAGAGGGCCGCCTTTCACCTCCCGCGAGGACATTTCCCGGACCTGGAAAGGCGGATGCCGGAGTGTTTGCCGTCGTGGCTCCCGCTTATAACGAGGCGCTCGTCATCGGCTCTGTCGTTCTTCTCGCGAAGAAACATACCGACCGGGTGATCGTCGTCGATGACGGTTCGATCGACCGGACTGCCGCGATCGCCCGGCTCGCCGGTGCCGATGTCATTGAGATGCCGGAGAACGGGGGCAAGGCGAAAGCCATGATGACCGGGTTTGCCCGGGCATGCGAACTCGGTTACGAGGCCGTCGTGATGCTTGACGGCGACGGTCAGCACAATCCGGACGAGATCCCCGTCGTAGCGGCACCGGTGCTCGCCGGTGAGGCTGACCTCGTTATCGGCTCCCGGTTTCTCGACAGTGGGGCGAAGATCCCGATGTACCGCGTCGCCGGACAGAAGGTGCTCAATGGATTCACGAACCTCTCAGTGGTCGGCAATTTTGCGACGACCGACTCCCAATCGGGTTTCCGTGCCCTGTCCAGACGTGCCCTTGAGAGCCTTACCTTCTCCTCGGAGGGTTACACCATTGAGTCAGACATGATCGCCCACTTCGCCCCGCTGGACCTCAGGATAACTGAGGTCCCGATCTCGGTCAACTACGATGTCCCCCACAAGCACAAGAAGAATCCGCTCACTCACGGCCTCGAGGTGCTGACAAAGATCATAGAACTCATCGGTCCCCGGCGACCACTGCTCTTCTTCGGGATCCCGGGCCTCATCCTGAGTTTACTTGGTATTGGTGCGGAGATCTATACTTTCTCCGAGTACTACAACACTGTTCAGTTCCATTACATCATTTTCACCGGGGGGTTTGCCATCCTCATCCTCGGACTGCTGCTTATTACGTCGGGACTGATCCTGAACTCACTGGTCTCAATGGTGAAAAAGTGATGAGGATGAGGTGAGAGGATGAAGATAATCCAGTTTGCTCCCTACTTTATCCCGTATATGGGTGGACAGGAGAATTATATCTTCAACCTCAGCACCCGTCTGGCTGATAATGATAACACCAGGTGAGTATCTTCACCGCAAATTTCCCTAAATGCAATACACTTCCCCGTGCCGATCCACCATGTGACGCGACGGATAACCAGAGCAGTCCTGATGAAAAAAGAGATTACTGGTTATAATGGCTACAGACACAAGAAAATGGGCGGGAGTAAACAGAGTGTTCTGATCACCAGAACAGTCACCCCCCGCCTGCACCTGTTACCTGGAAACATACATCATCCGCGGCGCTATGCATCAATAGTCGATGCATGGAGGTTCCAGAATAGAGGCACAACCCGTGCTCATCCCGGCAGATGCAGTCTACAATGCCTTGGAAGATCATCGATAAGGCCAGAACTGTGGAATCGAGAGACACATCCTGTTCTGCCGGAGAAACCAGGATCGGCTGAAGTGAGGTGCGAACGGGGTTTAGTCACGGTGTACGAAGATAACACACCGCGCAGAACGGTTTTTCAGATGAATTAAGACAGTTACGAAGATTGTTACATGCATTGAATGATATGGACACCTACTCCGGGTATCAGTTCACATGATGTACAGTATCATGGCGAGAGATTATTGGGATGGCCCTCTGCGTAATATGTATATACGATATGACGAATACGGGGGGCACCGGGGTGGGTAGATGTCAGTGTGCAGGGTTTCTCTGATCTGTACATTAAAAAATGAAGTCTCTTCCATTGATGGTTTTTTGAATTCAATATTCTCTCAGTCAAGAATCCCGGACGAGTTGATCATAGTAGACGGCGGGTCAACTGACGGTACCATTGATATAATCGAATCATATGTCGACGATAAAGCTGCTTTTCCAATAAATCTGCTCGTGTGTGAGGGGGTCAATATCGCACAGGGAAGAAATATCGCGATTAAAAACGCCAATTTCGATCTTATTGCATCCACAGACCTGGGTTGTGTGCTGGATAAGGACTGGCTGAAGAATTTGATCAGGCCTTTTGAAGAAAACCTGGAGGTTGACGTGGTGTCAGGATGGTACGAACCGGACGCGAGGACAACGTTTGAGAGAACCGCTGCCGACGTGATATTCCCTAAACTCGATACCGTGATAAAAAGCCATCGGGTAATGTTGCCGTCAAGCAGGTCTGTCGCATATAAGAAGAAGTGCTGGGAATTAGTTGGTGGATATCCTGAATGGCTGTATACGGCTGAAGATACGTTATATGATATCAATCTTAGGGAAGCAGGCTGCAAATTTGCTTTTGCTCCCGATGCAGTAGTCTATTGGAGGGTGAGGCCCAACTTGAAGAGTATCTTCAAGCAGTATTATCTCTATGCCAGAGGTGATGGTCAAGCCGGCATAAATACCAGACACTATGCCCTTCTGCTTGCGGGGATCTCGGCCATAGCCGTTCTATTAATCAGTTCGTTCTATCACAACGTCTTCTGGATCGGATTGTTAATGATGCTCGGCTCATATTGCGCACTTCCCTTCTGGAGAAAGAGAATCAGCTTCCATGAAGCCCCTCTCTCTAAACTGGTGATACGCTCCGTCACTGACATCTCAGGGATAATTGGCTTCCTTATGGGGAGGATGATCCGCGAACGTAGAAATTAATGGCTATACCCTGTATGGCATCAAGAAAAGACCTGGGTCATTATATTCTGGATAGAGATGATCTCTCCGGGATCCCGCTTAGAAGTGCCTCCCTCCTGCACGCCGGCCGACGCGGCGGGACCTCCCTCGGGGTCTCTTGACAGGAGAACGCGGATAGGTCCTGTGGCGTTCAATGATGCCATAATTTCCTGACTACCGGTAGAGGACGTCAATTTGTTCCTTATCCGCTGTTTGTGTAGAGGCGGGGTCAATAAAAGGATCCAGGTTTCGTACCGGATACTATTGTGGTGCGGGGGAGACAGATCATGAGGTACTGAAAGAGGGTGCAGAGATCCGTGGAGAAATTTGAATACGATATCTTTCCAGGCTCCGCGTGGCGTCTATGAACATCCTGCCCGAAGAGTGCAGGTTTAACATTTCAGTGGACCTGATCTTTTGAACTGCGGACCGCATTGTAGATGCCTTCAAATCCGTTAACGCGCAGTGAAGTTAGCAGTTTAGAAATACTCAGCTTTAAACAGTTTAGCTGGCTTGATCGTAAGGACTTTTTAAAGCATTCCCAGAACTCGTTTGCTTCACCGATCTCTAAATAGTCGCATGCTCCCTGCAGGTATACGGTACTGTAACACTTTGATTTAGATATTCTTATCTCTGGCGGCAGTTCCGGGCTCGAGAACAGTTTATCCAGAATATAGAGGCGTTCATCAAGGTATTTATATTTCTGAGAGGTACTCTTGGCATCCGGATAGAGTCTGGCATTTGCCAGGACCAGAGGAAGGTACTCGACGTTGTGTCCTCGCAGTATTCGAAGCCAGTAATCGAGATCCATGGCTAAATTCAATTCCGGATCGAGATATCCGATCTCCTCGGTAACTTTTGTTCTGAAGAATACTGTAGGCTGTGGAAGATAGTAATCGCAGCATAAATATCTCTCAAGATCGAGCGGGCCGGGATTGCACCGGGTTATGATCTCTGATCGCTGATCGATATGCACGATGTCCCCGTATATCATATCTACATCCTGTCGGGCAGTAAAAAAACGTATCACCCGGTTAATTGCCCCGCAAACATAGGTGTCGTCGGAGTTCAGGTATGCCAATATGCTACCTGTTGCCCGTTTCCAGCCTTTATTGATAGCATCTACTTGCCCCCCGTCTGCTTCGGAGATCCATCGAACGTGATCGGTATACTTATTCAGAACGCTCAATGTATTATCGCTGGATCCCCCATCCATTACTATGTATTCGATATTCGGATAGCCCTGCAGCAAGACCGATCTGATTGTCTCCTCGATATACTGCCCCTGCTGGTAACTCGGCGTAATAATGCTGATCTTCGGCCATTCCTGTCCGTCAGGCGCTTTTTCGGGCAGTTGGGGACTTTCCTCGGTCCATGGCCACCCGGTTCTGCCTTCCGGAGGTGGGGGAAGTTCTCTAAGAGTTGGGCAACGCATGGCACCATGCAACCCATTTCAATTATATATGCCTTCGCTCTCAAGACTCGCCTGGTAGAATGCAAGGTACTCCCTCACCATTCGCTCTCGCCCGAATCGCCGCGTTGCATCCTCCGCCGCATCCCTCCTCATCCGCAACCGGAGTTCTTCATCCGCCAGCAGATCAAGGACTCGTCCTGACATCACGGTGGCATCCCCGGGTGGCACGAGGAACCCCGTCCTCCCTTCCACGACCTGCTCAGGGATGCCGCCGACGGCGCTCGCCACGACCGGGGTACCGCAGGCTATGGCTTCAACGACGGTGTTTGGGAAAGTATCGACCCGGGCCGGGTGGAGGTAGATGTCAGCGGCCTGATAGTACCAAGCAACCTCCCCGGGGTCCTTCAGGTAGGGAACAAACCTGATCTCGACGTTGCCGATCCGTTCTGGAGGAGCTTCTTCGCCGAGGGCAATGCAGAGCACTTCTGTTCCTGTTCGCGCGATCTCCGTGAGGGCAGATAGCAGTGCCCTGTAGTCCTTCCAGACGTTCTTCCGGATCCGGTTTGCTGTAAACAGCAGGATATTCGCATCAGGGGGAAGTTCGAGTCCCTGCCGTGCCCCAGCCTGTTCAGCAGGGTGGAAGATCTTCAGGTCCACACCGTTCGGGATCACCCTCGACATCACAATCCCTGGCTTCAGTATCGACTCTTCGACTCTGTCCATGAGCCATCGGGAGGGGGTGACGAGATGAAACCGGCTATTCTTATAGATCTTTGCTTTACGTCTCCAGTTATAGGCCGTCGCATCTCGCCGGATTGAGGGGTAAAGCGAGAGGTCCGGGCAGTTCCCGCACCCGGTCTTCCAGCGATCACAGTCGAGGGAGTGGGCGCAATGGCCGGCGAGAAGCCACGCATCGTGAAGGGTGAGCACGGTCGGGACCTGGTGACTGAGATCGGGGAGGGCACGGAGGTCGAAGTAGCTGCCATGGAGGTTGTGGCAGTGGAGGATGTCAGGAGGTTTTGGAGCCAGGTTTACGAGGGTCCTGGACTGCGGGTGATCGAAATCCTCATAGCCGGCCAACCGGTTATAAATACGTGCCGGATGTCTCAGTGCGCCTAACCTTTTGCCTATGTATGCAGCGCAAGGGAGGCTGTCAGCACACAGCGGTATGCTCCTGGAACGGCGACCTGAATCTTTTGAGATGGGGAAAACATCTGGATCCCGGGATTTTTTCGTCCCTACGGCTAACCACGATGGGTGGCCCAGAGCGCGGTATGACACGAAGAGATCCCATGCTATCCTTTCCGCCCCACCTTCTATATCCGCTGTACTGACCTGGAGTATCCGGAATACGGGTTCACCCATCGAACCATTCCTTTATTCTTGCCGCAAACGTCTGTACATCCCAGTCCCGGACCATTGCCCTGGGGAGGCAGTATGGATCTGCGCTCCGGGTAAGGGTTGAACCATAATTTGTGCATGCTGCAGTAAAGCCCGCTCCTTTTATAAATTCTACGCAGTTGCTGTTAAAATCCTCATTTTGGCCGAAAGGATAGGAAAAACTCCGTACTTCACGACCCAGTATCTCCTCAAGCGATTCTTTGCTTCGAGCAATCTCCCCTTTTTGTATGCTGGCCGTCTGAGCCGAGAGCCGTGCATGAGTCACGGTATGTGCTCCAATCTCAACCAGGCCACCCCTTGCAAGTTGTTTCAGTTCGCCTGCGGTGAGGGCCCTATACGGAGCTCGCCCTGTCCTCGACACTCCGGCCCATTGTGTAATAGCCGACAGGATGGTTTCCTGCTGCCCACAGGGCAGGACGTTGAGAATCCGGTGGAGATCCCGATAGATAGTGTATCGGGGGCCAGGATCCGATGCCATGGTAACATTCCAGGGGTCTGATCTGGTGCTGGACCTCTGACCGGTTGTATACTCAACATCTCCAGTAAGATCCCACTTCCGATTCCTTCCGCCGATTGTAAGTTCCAATCGGTTGGGAAGTTGCTCTGGAAGCAGCAGCAATCTCTCCAGATCGTCCCACCAGAACTCCCTGTCGCTGCCAATATACCCGGATGTTACGAAAACCGTGGCAGAGATCTCATTTCTCTCCAGGAGCGGTTTTGCATTCCAGAGATTGTCCGCGTACCCATCGTCAAATGTTATAACGATGGACCTTTTCGGGATCTTTCCGGCCTTCAATGCGTTGCACAGCTCAGAAAGGCTCATTGGGTTGTAGTGTTCTGAAAGATATTCCAGGTGCTCCGCAAAATGTTCCGGGGTGACACTGAGAAGCTGAGGATCCGTATCTAGAGTAGCCACGCGATGGTACAAGAGGATAAGCCCTTGAGACCTGAATTTATTCCCGATTCTCCTCGGCAACCGGATCAAACTGTAAAGATTCATTATTTTCTGAGTTATGGATCGGTTTTGACTTCTTCGCGCGTACAGTGATAAGGACCTGATAGTCAGGGTCTTGATACTTAAAGGATTCGGGTTTAAGTTCTTCAACCGAGAGGCCGTGTAAAAGGGCGACAGCGGTAAGTACGTTGCCGTATGTCTGCACTTCGACGTTTTCTGCTGAAAATTTCTCTTCAAAAAGGTGTTGTGCCGACAGTGTGGTGAAGCGCCAGAAATCACCCCATCTGTCCATGTCGTAGCGAGATATCTGGCTTATCCCCGGAAATGTTGCCAGGAGGACTCCTTCAGGTTTCATGATGCGGTGAAGGTGATCTACTGCCGCGGGGAGATCGTAAATGAACTGGAGAGTCTGGGTCAGGAGAATACAGTCGAACGTGGCGGAAGGAATGTCATCTGCCTGTGCAAGGTCCGCCACGATGGTGGCCGATGGGTTCCCCTCAACTGCATGAAGGATATCACAGCGTGTAACCTGGTCTCCGCCAAATCTTCGGGTGTACGTGTCATCCCCGATCTCCATCACACTGCCGCAGATATCGCGTTCGTGCCGGAGCAGGAAGTTTTCGATGTAATGTCGGTCGATGGGCTGCCCTCTATCGCAGCCAAAGAGAGAACTGATGGGATAAACGCGGTCCAGCTTTCCCAGGTCGACCGGGGAACGGGACCGGTTTAGTTCAGTCCATACGGTGCTTATTCGGTCCAGGATAGGAGATAGAATGGATCTCATCTGACTAAACATGGTTTTTGACCGCCATTTTCATGACACTCCTGAGCGGTACAGACACCCCTCAACCTCTTCCTTGCCTTGGTGAGGGTTTTAGGGGTTCTTCTGCTGATGTTAGCTGGATCTTCTTCGATCTCAGCGGGGGATTAGTCTTACTCTAATTAAACCTATCGCAAGTAGATACCTGAGGTAAAGTAAAGGTTTATAGGCAAAAACATCTGGAGAAAACTCTCAAGGGAATTTCAAATAACTTCCTCCACCCAAAGCAACGTATCACCTTCGACCAACCCTTTTCTGATGAGAACGCTCACCAATTTTGCCACTCAGCAGGAATATGCCACTTTCGCTGCTCCGGGTGATCGGCTGAATGTGATCAGCGATTTGATCGATTAGGGCACATTCGATCCTCCTCCTGCGAATCTGTGCACGGACGATGCGGGCGACGGTGGTCGTCCAAACCACGATATCGTCCTCATGATCCAGCTGCTGGTGCCGCGGCATTGATATGGTTATCGGATCCCGAACCGGAGTGTCAGGCGATGGACCAGGTCTCGTCCTATCGTCTTCCGGCTATCCAGGGACCGGTCTGAATCGGTCGACAATCTGGCCGTTTCGTGAACGCCTGGCAATCACCGGCATAGATACTGCGATCTGAGAGGAGTTTGAGAGGAGTTCGGCAACTTGAAACGCAGGGTCTAACGATCAAGCAGTGTTATCCTAGATGCGACGCTCATCACGGCCGATCGCGGCCGATCCCGGCCATGCATCCGCAAACGTCCCGCGAGGTGATCTGGCCTGAACACGGTGGAACCACGACGGTACCGGGGCGGAGAAGGGATCGAAGTCACCGTTTGAGTAGGAACTTCCCATCTGGCTGGATACTGACAATCAACTCGCCCGGCGGGTGGCAACCTCTTAGATTATACACTGGGCCATGGATGGTCTGGAGAATTATGGGATTAACTCCATACCCAATCCAGGATCTTCGGGATATACGTGTCTGGACTGAAGTATTCATCAAAACAGTGAATGCTATTTTCTGAGTACCTATCGTAATTTTCTCTTATCTGGTCAATTGCAGAGCCCAATTCGCTCATATCTGTGATGCCAATCCCTACACCTGATGCTTCGATAAATTCATCCAGATCGGATTCGCTCATCGCAATTACGGGTTTTCCCATCCGTAAGAATTCTACAGTCTGTCCTGATGCTTTTGATAAATAGCGATCGTCGTATATATCATCCCACCTATAGCCTACAAAACCGATATCACAAAAGTCAATGATCTGGTATAGCGATCTATTATCAAGGACATTTGACGAAATCATCGGCTTCATCGGCTTGTGCTCTAACTCCGTCAAAATTTCTCTGAAAATAAACCCGTGGAATAACAATTGATACTCATGGGAGTGAGTCTGATAATGAGCCAGGAGATCATCACTGTAACGGTATCTTCCGATCCCTCCGCATTGCAGGATCTTCGGTCGGGCTTTTGACGACATTTCTGACTGATGTACAATGGGTGGCTTCTCTAGAAAAACTGGCATAAAAAATGTGTCTGAAATAGAGGCGGGGAGTTTTAACGATTCAAGCAGCGCTTCCAACCGCTTTGAATCCTGGATGATTATTTTTTTATTTTTAATTATGCCCTTGGCACAATACGAATCGATCTGTCTTACGAAAAACGTGTCGTAGAGCAGGCTATTGACGCCTACAAAATCATGGCTCCATAAGATGAGATTAGCCCTCTTTTTCACGTTTGCAGCGATCGCATATGCGTAGTTATCAATCGCGATAATTGCATCGTGATCACTGTGGGTGATCATCATCTTTATCGTATCGATTACAGAATGCAAGGTCCCCTTGACAGCGGCAATCCAGGCGCTTGGTTCCCTGGATGCAGTATATAAAGGCTCGAAATGTCCCCACCTCTCTCTGAATAAGAAATATTCAACCTCACAATAATTGGAAAGTAATTCGATGAACGTTTTCAAGTGAGGATACATAGCAGCGTCACATTTCTGGAATCCGATGATCAGAATCTTTTTATTTCGCATAATCGAGGCTCCTGCCGTGTTTCATCAAGAATCTTCTTAATCGCATCCGTTACGGTTGCTACCTCTCTACTGGTTATTGTCAGACCTGATGGCAGGTACAGCCCCTGCCGTGCGATCCTCTCCGTCACCGGGTAGCGCTCCCCGATGAAGAGACCCATATCATGAAGTACAGGCTGTTCATGAAGGCCAAGGAAGAACGGACGGGTGCCGATGCCCTTCTCTGCAAGGCGTTCTGCCATCTGCTCCGCCGTGAGCCCGAGACTCTCTGAGAGTTCAATGGCATACATCCAGTAGACATTCCTTGCCCATTCTTTCTCGACCGGGGTGGCGATGCCCTTGATGCCCTTCAGGCTCTCGGCGTATCGCCGGGCATTTTCTCGCTTGATCTCGACGAACCGGTCGATCTGCTCCAGCTGGGCCACGCCGATGGCGGCCTGAAGATTGGTCATGCGGAAGTTCTCACCGAGTTCCGTATGGTAGAACCGACGCTCCGGTTTGAAGCAGAGGTTCCTATAACTTCTCGCTCGTTCTGCGACATCTTCGTCATCGGTGACGATCATCCCCCCTTCGCCAGTGGTGATGATCTTGTTTGCGTAAAAACTGAAACAGCCCGCATCGCCGATACTGCCCGCCTTCTTCCCTTTATATAACGCGCCATGGACTTCTGCGGCATCCTCGATAACCCGCAGGCCGTATTTCTCTGCCAGTTCCATCACCGGATCCATGTCCACCGGGTGGCCGTAGATATGCACCGGCATGATGGCCTTTGTCCGCTCCGTGATCTTCCCCTCAATCTGCGTGATATCCATATTCCAGGTGTCCGGTTCGGAATCGACAAGGACCGGTTTTGCGCCCAGGCGGAGAGCGGCGGCGGCACAGGAGATGATGGTGAAGGCGGGCATGATCACTTCATCGCCTTTAGTGATGCCTGCTGCAAAGAGGGCGGTTTCGAGAGCGACTGTGCCGTTGCAGACCGCGACCCCGTGCCTGGAGCCAAGGTACGAACTGAATTTTTCTTCGAACTCTTTGACGAACGGACCATCTGAAGAGACCCAGCCATCAACAATGCACTGGTTCAGGTATCTCTTTTCGTTCCCATCGAATAGAGGTTCATTGACCGGTATCATGGCTTTTTCCCGCTAAATCTGATCTTGTCTAGGTCGCCGCAGTAGGGGCCCTGCTTGATTTCAATCATCTCGGTCTCTTCGAGGAACTCAAACCCGTGCCCTCCAGATGCCAGCAGGATGACATCGCCCGCGGTGAGTTCACGGCTGGTGAGGTAGTTCTTGTCGTTTGTGTAAAGATCGACTCGTAAGCGTCCCCGTTTTACAACTAACGTCTCCTGGGTGTAATGGATCTCCCGAATCTGGAGGTTATGCACATGCTCCGGGATAATGTCCCCTTTGTTATGCTTCATGTAACCTAACTGTTGGGAAAAGTCGTCAGGTGTAAAGAATGCGACGCCGTCCTTAGTGTAATCGTGATAGATAATGATGGCAAAGCACTCGCCATTTAACTGTATCTTTTCTACCGGATTCACATCTGCTCCCCCCTTTGAACCCTACTGGTATCTTTTGGTGAAACGATCCGTTCCGCGGACTATCAATCACCAGCCTCTTAATAAACGTACGCCCTGTGGGTGTCCCGGAGCGCCGGTGAACATGAGATGGCTGGAGGTCTTTAGGTTGTGGTTTCACTGAACCGGGATGTGTGAGGACTACAGATACGATTAAGACCCCTATCCCGGCAGGAAAGCGAGCGGCAAGGTGCAACTGCGGCTTGAAGGGCGGTTGAGACCGCGACAGACCTCGCAATACAAGAAAAAAAGGTCGGATACTCCGCACCCTTCTGGTGCCCCTCTCACGGCCTTCGATGCTCAAAACCCTGACATCTCCTTTATATCGCGATCTCCCTCCCGTGCCCGGAGGGAATTAAGCAGCCACCATCAAAGTACGGTTCGGAATTCCTTGCCCCACACCACTGCCCCCGGCATCGACGAAGTGAAGGGCAGGATCCGGGGAACTTCTATCTGTCAAAGGAGTTATCCAGCATCAGCGGGTATACCCTGAGCGATCTGGATCTGCTGCGAGGTAAAGTCCTGGGCTTGATCAGAAGTACATGCTACTAATGGCTCTGCCGGAACGTTCGGCCGCAAGAGCGCCCGGGTTGTATGTAGAGAATAGCCGATCTCAATAACTTCTCTCCACCGTATCTCTCACCTTATCATCACGCAGTTCGAGTTGGAGGTGATAGTCCCAGTAATTTTCTTTCAGGATCCACTTCAATAAGGTCGGATCTGCCCTCACCTGGGCTTGATGGAATTCATATCCCTTATTATAGGCATGATCCATTTTCTTTTTCACTGTTCTGGCGTCTTTTGTTGATTTCAGGCGGGCAAATGTTTTTTTCAGCGGATATTTTGCGACATATACACTTTTTTCGAGTATATGCTTCATGACATCTAGAGGTAGCGCAGGGTTTTTTGCCGTTGAAAAATGGCTTTTCCTGATCTCGGAATAAGAATCAGCAACACCCTGGAAATACATCCGTTTCTCAAAATAATCGAGAGTCATCCTATCCTGGGGAATAATATGGAATACTGTTGCATCTGGGTGATAAAGCGCTCTATATCCTTTTTCAAACAGTTTCATCGTCAGCCCGGTCTCCCCGTCTCCCTGAAAGCGTTGCAACCTTTTGGGGTAAATATCCGGGTGGAACCCTCCTGCATCAAAGAGGGTTTCCCTCCGTATCGAAAGGTTCAGACTCCATATGTAATCCGGATGCACATTCAGTGGTTTATCTCCTAAATCGAGAAGGCTTAAATATCCACATTCTTTACCATAAGGCGTGGTAATCCAGAGGTCTTTTAGCCACGGTGGGGGAGTTGCTTCAAACCTGGGTAAGTTTTTTCCACCGACAAGATGGATGTCAGGGTCCCGAAATGCGTTGGATATAGCAGATAGCCATTTCGGAGAAACCTCGATGTCGTCATCGATGAATGTTAAGATCTCACCGCTTGCTTCTTCAGCTCCTCTATGCCGTCCTGCCAGCGATCCCGGTTCTGGTTCATAGATATAGTGGATCGGATACTCCGGGTTTGCTTCGACGAACCTGCGGCAAATATATTTTGTCTCATCCGTAGACCCCCCATCAACGATAAGTATCTCAAACCGGTCTGGTGAAAAGGATCCGCTAACCAGAGATTCCAGCGTTCTTTTTAGATAATCTGCCCTGTTCAAGGTAGGGATGATGATCGAAATCCTCAATGTATTACCCGGTTCGTCACGTGCAGGCATATTCAGTACCTTCTCTCGAAGTTGCAGATGAGTCACTGTTCCCCGCGAGCGAACTGGAGCCAGCTCCCTGTCAATTGCATCCCTTCCGCAAAGGAGACGTGTCCGGTATAACCTAGCGATTTTCTGGCCTTCTCACTGTTTAGTTTACATCCTGCCAGTTGAAGGAAACTCAGCTCTTCATCGAGGTATGGTTCGGGAAGGACTGCTAATCTCGGGGAGGCATTCACAATCCGGGACTTTATCTCCTGTGGGAGTACCCTGGCTCCTATCCTCAATAGCGTGGTTTTGAACGAGTTTCTTCCCTTCAGGTGTTGATTTTTTAATATCTCCTTCAGCTCATCACATGAGATGTTGATTATCTCCGGGGTAGCGCCGTATATGCTTGCCAGAGAATCATAGTAGTCTTTCCAGGTGACCAATTCGTTATCTGTTATGATAAAACCGTTATTTTTGCAGTCTTCTGTTGTAACGGATAGCCATATGGCCTCAATCAAATTATCAATGTATGTGCTGTTGCAGACCCCTTGCCCATGATCAATCAAGGACACCTTTCTGGATCTTATGGCCTCCCCCAGATCTATAACCCAGTACTGAGACCGTGGTCCCCAAACAAGGAATGGACGAAGAATTATGACGTCCAATGATAACTCTTCTTTTAACTTATCAATGACGCCTTCTGCTCTTACCTTTGAGTTATTGTAGGAAAACTTTTGGTTTTCCAGAAAGGGGCTCTCCTCGTCGGTTCCAACTGCTGGAGCATTGCCATATACACAGGCGGTACTTAGATAGACGACACGTTTGATGCCTGCATTCTTTGCAGCCCTCAATGTATTTGCAATTCCCCGGACGATAGTTTCATCGTCACCGACTGCTGCGTGGATAATAACGTCCTTCCCTTTGAACGATTCTTCGAGAGACGGTAGATCTAGTAGATCTGCGAACTCCGCTTTAACATCAAACCTGCCCAACAAAGCAAAGTTTTTTGTTGAATGGATTATCGGGGTTACTTCCGCGCGATCGTTCAGGATCAGCCATTCACAGAGGCGATACCCGATAAAACCCCCTGCACCGACCACCCCGATTTTTATTCTGTTGTCGGGGTAATCTTTTGTGGTGGTCTCTGCCTTCATTGCGGGTTGGGATAACTGGAGGGCACGAAAGTATTCTTTATCTGGTAGCCAGGGCATGGCTATAAATTTTTTATTCGTATAACACGCCTCAATAAGTTGAATTCCCTTTTTCGCGTGATCCAGATTGCAAACAATGCCTCTGGGGTCACTTACCCTCATACAAAAATCATCTAGTTGCGTACAAAAGCATTCGATAAATGAAAATTTTAAGTTGCCAGACCCGCCGGGGAATCGAACGCCTTCAATGCTTTGAGCTTTTTGAAGATCATACTCCTTTATTCTTCCCGTCTGATAATCCCTGATAAAGATGCTATCTGTCACGTCACACTTGTAGATGAGGTCGCCCCTTTCACAATGAATTATGTACTGATTATCAAAAGGATGCTCACGGCTCATTCTGACTCTTCCAGTGACGCCGTTATCCATTATCAATTTCAATTCGCAGTTTGCTTCAACTCCCCCCATCGAGTCGTCTGAGTACTCGGCATGGTTTACATCACCTAACCACCACAACATGAGATCTATCAAATGCACCCCTGCATCCATCAAAACGCCTCCTCCCGCAACGTTTTTTGAGAAGAAAGATGTTGTTTTCGCCGGCCAGTCATATTTCTCACCTTCTAAAAACTCAAAGGAGGTTACCGGGCCCAGCGCCTCTTTATCGATAAGGAGTTTTATTGCTCTGGTTGAAGGGAAGTAGCGTCTGAAAAGACCAACCATGAGTGGTTTCTGTACCTGAGTCGCTGTGTCAATCATTGCCTGGCATTCATCACTGGTAGTTGCCAGAGGCTTTTCACAAAGAACCGCCAGTCCTGATTTGAGGCATTGTATTGTTATTGGAGCATGGAATGCATGAGGTGTCGCAACAACCGCTGCGTCCAGGCTTTCATTAATTAAAGCAGCATCCAGATTATCATAGGCATTCGCACCGAAATCTGCAGCGTATTCCTTTGCTCTTTGGAGGTTCGTATCTATGACTGCAACAAGTTTTCCGTTTCCGGTTCTTTCAACATATTGAAACGCCGGCCTGTACAACACTTCCGACACAGCACCGCATCCAACAAGAAGGAGTTTCATCTCTCTGTTATCTATCGGACTCTTTGACATCTGCCGACCTCCTCCTGTGTTCCTGGTTCCGGCAGTCGGGAAAAGGTGTCCGGTGCAATGCGACACTCATCAACCCCTGTGCGGTTATGATATATGATCTCAGACACTTGATGTTCACCCCTTTCTCTTCTGTGCTTGCAACTTGCTCCGTTGTCGGTACCACTCACTGGAACGATCTTTCAGCGGGCTACCAAACATTGGCCCTGTATAAAAATACTTTGCACAGTTCCCGGGCATTGCCCGGATATCGGTTGTGGGTGGAAAGAGTAATTATTATGGAAGGTACTGTATGGAGCCCAACCTCTCTTCACCCCGAAATCTCGCGAGACCCTTACCTAACGCCCGTCGGATGGAAACAGTTCACCTGCACCCCACTCCTGGGCGAGGGCTTATCGATATACTTTTTTGGATGCCATAGTCTGTGAGGGCCCTTAAACCGGGCTTTGGGCCGGAAACTGCGTGAATCCCTCGAGATTCCACCCCTACTATCTCTTCAATTCAGCATGATCATACTCGCATTGCCCGCATCCTGATATTTAATCCTTCATCATACCCTTCCACTCCATAAGCGGAGCTATGACACCATCTCGTCTTTCGACCCAGTAGGGGCTGTCGCTTAATCCTCCCTGGATCTGAAGATTTAATGACGGTGAGTATTTTCCTGGTTCTATAATCCACATTCGCTGATAAAGGGATGAATAGAGTTCAATTTTGTAAATTTCTTCGTTTAAGAACCGTTTTGGGATTTTAGTTTTTAATGTAGCATTACCCTGTGAAAAAACAGGCCATTTGGATTCCTCATGATCGTACAGACTGGACCAGTAGAGAGTTGCGTTCTCTTCAGTATACATCACATAACCGATGTCCAGTGCCGGATCCGGTGTCTCTATACTTCCTTCAATCTGGAGCCAGACGTCCTGATCGTTAGATATGGGATTGCTCAACGGATTCCCGAAAGAATCCGTGACAAACATTTTCTTTGGCTCAAACCAGGGATTTTGGAACTCATTCCCATCATTAATCCATTGCGACGGCAGTATTCCTTCTTTCTGCGGGTATAAGTAATCTTTGACGATCTGACTCACATCGGATCCTTCCTGAACAATGCTACCCTTTTCGAGCAAGATACAGCGTTTACACAGCCGTTCAATTGCGTTCATGTTATGGCTCACGAACAGCACTGTTCGCCCCTCATCTGCCACCTCCCCCATCTTTCCCATACACTTCTTCTGGAACTCCGCATCCCCTACGGCCAGCACCTCATCCACCAGGAGAATCTCCGGCTCCAAGTGCGCAGCTACTGAGAACGCGAGCCGCACCTGCATCCCGCTTGAGTAGCGTTTCACAGGCGTGTCGAGGAACTTCTCGACGCCGGAGAACTTCACGATCTCATCGAATTTGGCATCGATCTCGCGCTTCTTCATGCCAAGGATGGCCCCGTTGAAGTAGATGTTTTCCCGGCCGGTGAGTTCCTGGTGGAAGCCGGTGCCGACCTCGAGAAGAGAGCCGACACGGCCGCGCATGATGACCTCGCCCATCGTCGGGTAGGTGATCCGGGAGAGGAGTTTGAGGAGCGTGCTCTTGCCGGCACCGTTCCTGCCGATGACACCGAGGGCCTCGCCGCGCTCGACCTCGAAGTTGACGTCGCTAAGGGCCTGGAAGGTATCTTTTGGCGCCCGGAGATCCCGGAGGGTCTTCACAGGATGCCTCGCCGCATCTGAGACACTCCCTGCGAGCGTCTTGTATGTCTTATCCATCCCTATCCGGTACTCCTTGAAGAGGTGTCTCACCTCGATGATCGGTTTCTCTTTTTGGGATGTCATGTCACACCAGGTCCGCGAAGTACTTCTCAGTCTGGCGGAGGTACACGATACCGCTGATAAAGATCAGAAGCGTGATTGCCGCTGACATGGCGAGGCCGGGATAGTCCACCGGGGCATGGCCGAGGAGAACCGCCCGGTGTGCGTTGATGAGACTTGTCAGGGGGTTTAAGGAGAGGAGCCACTGCAAGTTCTCGCCGAGAATGCTCGACGGGTAGATGACAGGGGAGATGAACATCAGGATCTGGATGAAGAACGGGAGGACAAACTTGACGTCCCGGTACTTCACGCAGACCGCCGAGAGCCAGTAGCCCATTCCTGCAACGAGGAGGAGGGTCAGGAGGAGGATGACCGGCAGGAGAAAGACCGCTGCCGTCGGCATGAACTGGTAGTAAACCATCATGGCGGCGAGGATGATCATGGCGACCGCGTAGTCCACAAGCCCTGCAAGGCCCGGCGCCGTCGGGATGAATAGCCTGGGCAAATAGACCTTTGAGAGGAGCAGGTGGTTTTCGACCAGGCTATTTCCTGACAGGGTCAACGCATTCTGGAAATAAATCCAGAGGAGCAGGCCCGAGTAGGAGAAGAGGGGGTAGGGGATCCCTTCAGAGGGCATCTGCGCGAGCCCCCCAAAGATCAGAGAAAAGATGATCATCGTAAAGAGTGGCTGGAGCACCGCCCAGGACGCTCCCATGGCAGTCTGCTTGTACCGGATCTTGAGTTCGCGAAGAGCGAGGAAGTAGAGAAGTTCGTGATACTCCTTCAACTCCCTCCAATTCAGGTCGAGAAGCCCATATTTCGGGCGGATGATCAATTCGAAGTCCGGGGTGTCTTTGGTCATGGTGGAGTTCCCCATCGTTTGGATCTGTGCTCTGTGTCGTTGCTTATGGTATCGCCGTCCGTTGTGACTCCAGGTACCACGCTATCGTCGCTTCAAGCCCCTCACGAAGATCGATCTTCGCCCGGAACCCGAACTCCTGCTCTGCACAGGAGACAGCCAGGCACCGCCGGGGCTGACCATCGGGTTTGGCCGTGTCCCAGACGATCTCGCCTGTAAACCCGGTGAGGTCGGCGATAAGGATAGCAAGATCACGAATTGAGATCTCAAAGCCCGCCCCGAGGTTCACCGGGTCGGGTTTGTCATAGCGCTCGGCGGCAAGTACAATCCCCTCTGCAGCGTCGTCAACGTAGAGGAACTCGCGCGATGCCGCCCCGGTTCCCCAGACCTCGACGCTCTCTGCATCCCCTTCCACCGCCTCGATAAACCTCTTGATAAGCGCCGGGATGACATGCGAACTTGCGGGGTCGAAGTTGTCCCCCGGACCGTAGAGGTTCACCGGGAGGAGGTAGATGGCATTGAACCCATACTGTTGCCGGTAGGCCTGGGCCTGGACGAGGAGCATCTTCTTTGCAAGGCCGTATGGTGCGTTGGTCTCCTCGGGGTACCCGTTCCAGAGTTCCTCTTCCCGGAACGGGACCGGCGTGAACTTCGGGTAGGCGCAGATCGTCCCGATGGCGACGAACTTCTCTACGCCGGCCTGCCGGGCGGCCTCCATTAACTGAATTCCCATAATGGCGTTGTCGTAGAAGAGAGAGCCCGGGTTCTGCATGTTGTAACCAATGCCCCCAACCCTTGCTGCAAGGTGGATGACGAGGTCGATGTCCTGCACCGTGGCAACACAGCTCTCCCACCGCCGCAGGTCAAGGTCGCGGCTCCTTGGCACCCTGATGTTCTCCTTTGCAAGCCCGTGCCTCTCAAGTGTCCTCACGAGGGAGGAGCCGAGGAATCCGGCCCCCCCGGTGACGAGGACTTCCTTTCCGTCCCAGATCATCATACCGTCTCCCGGGGATGCATCAATGCAGTCTCCTGTGCCGACCCATTCCTAAGGACGCCATCGATCCGATAAAACCTCTCCCGAAGCTGTGGTGTAGGAGATCCGGAATTCTTTGTTCCCGAAACCACAGCAGAAGGGGAAGGCCGGCGCATAACCTTCCCGGGACCTCCCGCTCCTACAGAGGCCGTGGTCCCCGGTTCCTTGATCCGGGAGGAAAGCCGACTCAATCTGCCACCCACCACCGGTCAGGGAACTTCTTCATGAGCACCTCATCCCCTTCCCCGATAGGCTCAAGCCCTGCTGCTCGCATATCGGCGTCAACCATGATCTGGACCAGGTCAGGGAACGTCACCCGCGGCCTCCAGCCGAAGCGCGTATGTGCCTTCTCCGGGTCGGCGATGAGGTCTTCGACCTCGGTCGGCCTGAAATACCTGGGATCGATCCGCACGTGCTCGTCACAGTCAAGCCCCGTGTAGGCACAGACCGCCTCGAGAAACTCCCTCACCGAGTGGCTCTCCCCGGTCCCGATGACATAGTCGTCAGGCGCCTCCTGCTGGAGGATCTTCCACATGCACTCGACATACTCCGGGGCAAACCCCCAGTCTCTCCGCGCATCCAGGTTCCCGAGGTAAAGGTATTTCTCTTTCCCTGCAAGGACCCTGCTGATACCCCGGGTGATCTTCCTTGTCACGAAGGTCTCGCCCCGGCGAGGAGACTCATGGTTGAAGAGGATCCCGTTTGTGGCGAACATTCTATAGCCATCGCGGTAGTTCTTTGTCATGAAGTAACCGTAGACCTTCGCGCAGGCATAGGGGCTCCGTGGCTGGAAGGCAGTGTTCTCCCCCTGAGGCGGCGGTGACGCACCGAACATCTCGCTGCTTGAGGCCTGGTAGAACTTCGTCCCGTTCTCGCTCTTCCGGATCGTCTCAAGGAGCCGGGTGGTCCCGAGGCCGGTGACGTTCCCCGTATATTCGGGCGTATCGAAACTGACCCTTACATGGCTCTGAGCTCCAAGGTGGTAGACCTCGTCAGGTCTGATATTGTAGATGATATGAGATATCTGCTCGGCATCGGAAAGATCACCATAATGGAGGAATAGTCGTGTGCCTGCGTCATGAGGGTCAGTGTAAATATGGTCCAGCCGGCCGGTGTTGAAGGTCGATGCCCGTCGGACGATTCCGTGTACTTCGTAGCCTTTATAAAGGAGGAATTCGGTGAGGTACGAGCCGTCCTGACCGGTGATACCGGTTATCAAAGCTTTTTTCGAAATAGTTGCCACCTCCCCCTGGATGTTGCAGTAAGTCCGGATGCCATCCGGGTGTTCTGAATATATATAGGTGTCGCAACCCCCTCCCGCTATCATCCCGTGGTGCTCTGGAATTTCTCCTTTGAGTCATCGTCAGCCGATACAGGCCCCTCTAACAAAGATTTTTCAGGAGGGCCGGCGGATGGTCTGGAGCCGCGATCATCAGCGCAACTCCTTCGGACGGGCCGCAGGGTGCGATGTTCAGGAGAAGACCAAAAGCCTTCGAGGTGTGACGCTCCTACGGAGCGGAGTTTGAGAAAACCCTCTGGGCTTTCGAGTAGCGACGGACGGTACACCCAGTGTTGAGAAGCCGTCAGGCTTCGCCTCCCGGTGGGAAGCTGTGTCGGGAATGGCACAGGGCACCTCTTAATTTCCCTGGAACGTATGCAGGAGGGTTCTGAACCATACGAATCTTCAACCACGAGGTACGTTTAAGGCGACTTCATTATGATGAATCAACATAATCCGGGCCTCAACCTGAACCTGGCTTTAGTTGACCCTCGCCTCGTGGAGGGAGGACCCCTGCCCCTTATTCTGAGATCTGTTCAAATTTCTCCTGGTTACGATGCACAGCAGGCGAAGTCCCGGGAAACGTTTGTTGAGAGGTGTTTTTGAATCAAAAAAAAGCCGGAGCATTCGAGTAGAGGATAACTGTGTACCCGGCTCCACCAGAATCTATTTAACGATCAGAGAATTAGCAGTGTGCTCTGAGGAGTAGCTTGACCGCCAGGCGTGACCAGCCGTTCACGGTGATACATATCGCCGAGATGGATATCAGTCGGATCAGGGGAGATGCTATACGGACCCTTGCACTGGCGGGTTCCATCGCCAGCGCTGGAGTCCCGGTAGTCCTCGTGGTTCCCGACCTGGAGGGGCACGAGCCTGTGATCGCTGTTGACGGATTGACGATAATGCCAGTTTCCGTCCAGAAATCAGGTTCACCTGTTTTCTGCAGCATCAGACGGCGGATGGCCCTTATCAGGAGGGCGAAGGAGCTAAAAGAGCTCTGTGGCGGCAATGCTGCACTGTTATGCGAGACAAGCATTCTCGGTGGATATCTAGCACTGGCCGGGATGAGTGGGTACGTCCTTGATGTGCATGGTGTCGTATATGATGAAGTCGAGACGTGGGATCTGCCCTGGTATATGCCCCGAAGGCTCTTCATGAGTTCCGTAAAACTCCTGGAGCAGGTAGCTCTGAATAGATCCTCAAAGATTATCACGGTCTCCCAAACGATGTCTGATACCCTGTCAGACAGATTCGGCGTAGATCCAGAAAAAATGGCAGTTGTCCCGAATGGGTACTTTGCGTCAAAGGTGCGCGAGATTGAGGCTTCCAGACCCATGGAACAGAAGGGGATGGTCAGTTTCGTCGGGTTGCTGGCTCGCTGGGCGAACGCCGACAAGATTGTCCGCGTTGCAGAGAGGTTAAGGGATTATCCTGCGACCTTTTACATCGTCGGCGACGGCCCTCACCGGGAGGAACTGGAGGGCTTTGTGAAGTCCCGGGGACTTAAGAACGTGATATTTACCGGATTTGTTCCTATCACAAGAGCGTATGAGCTCATTGCTCAGTCGGAGGTGGTCCTGCTGCCCTTCCCGAAGATGCTCAGTACAGAGGTAGCGTGCCCAATCAAGGTGCTGGAATACATGGCACTCGGGAAGGCGATGGTCATCGATGGGGTGAGCGATATTGCTCTCCAGCTGAGGGACAATGGTGCAGCTATCGTTTGCGACCCCGACAACGAGGCGGAGTACGCAGACGGAATCGTTTCGCTCCTTGAGAACAAAGAATTGAGGAGGAGTATCGGCGCCCGTGCAAAAGAGTTGTCTCCCGAGTACTCGTGGGATAGGCAGGGTCAACTGCTTGCAGAGGTGCTTTTGCAGGGCAGGTCTCCCCTGCAAGAGGGGACAGTCGAGCCTGAAGACCGGTTGGATGTTACTTCTGGGTGAGGCGCTCATCCTAATCACCTTTATGAGTAGGAGAAGGCCTGCAATGCGTTTCTCTGTGGCACAGGTATAGGCCGCCCCGGAGTCTGATGGTGTCCTCGGACATGCCGCCGTCTGGACAGGCTGACCCGTATCTGTGTATCCACTGTTCCGTCCCTCTGCTGGCCGTGGGCTGCCGGATACAGAGATGTCGTGCATGGCGGGCAAGGATAAGGGGAAGAGGCGGGAAACCCGTCTCTCCCTAAAAAGATGATAGTGCTGTCATCCCGGTCGAGGTAGTCCCTGATGGGATCTAGCGGGATCTTATGGAGATAGTCTTCTGCAATATGTTGTTGTTCTCGTCGCTCTCGACCATCCGTTCCATGTCGTCCACATGGGCCTTGACGGTGTGGACTCCTTCAACCGCCGTCCAGATCGAGCCTGCCGGTCCGCCGTTTGCGGTCAGGGTGACCCATGCACCGGGAGCGAGCGATGCGGTGTGGGAGTCTGACCAGACGCTGGGACCTGCTGCCCCATCATCGAACGTAAAGAACACCCCATGGATCACGCTGGCAGGCGTGGCTGCGGTGCCCTGGTTCTTGATGGTTGCCTTGAGCGTCACCGCACTCCCGGGCGTCGGGTTGGCCGGTTCCCAGGAGATATCGGTCACCACAAGGTCCGGCCTCCCGGCCGGCGTCGGGGTGGGTGTCACCGTCGGTGTGGGTGTGGGCGTTGCAGTCGGTGTTGGAGTGGGCACAGCCCTCGATACCGTGATCGGTGCGGTGAGGATGTTGTTGTTCTCGTCGCTCTCGACCATCCGTTCCATGTCGTCCACATGGGCCTTGACGGTGTGGGTTCCTTCAACCGCCGTCCAGATCGAGCCTGCCGGTCCGCCGTTCGCGGTCAGGGTGACCGATGCACCCGGAGCGAGCGATGCGGTGTGGGAGTCTGACCAGACGCTGGGACCTGCTGCCCCATCATCGAACGTAAAGAACACCCCATGGATCACGCCGGCAGGCGTGGCTGCGGTGCCCTGGTTCTTGATGGTTGCCTTGAGCGTCACCGCACTCCCGGGCGTCGGGTTGGCCGGTTCCCAGGAGATATCGGTCACCACAAGGTCCGGCCTCCCGGCCGGCGTCGGGGTGGGTGTCACCGTCGGTGTGGGTGTGGGCGTTGCAGTCGGTGTTGGAGTGGGCACAGCCCTCGATACCGTGATCGGTGCGGTGAGGATGTTGTTGTTCTCGTCGCTCTCGACCATCCGTTCCATGTCGTCCACATGGGCCTTGACGGTGTGGGTTCCTTCAACCGCCGTCCAGATCGAGCCTGCCGGTCCGCCGTTCGCGGTCAGGGTGACCGATGCACCCGGAGCGAGCGATGCGGTGTGGGAGTCTGACCAGACGCTGGGACCTGCTGCCCCATCATCGAACGTAAAGAACACCCCATGGATCACGCCGGCAGGCGTGGCTGCGGTGCCCTGGTTCTTGATGGTTGCCTTGAGCGTCACCGCACTCCCGGGCGTCGGGTTGGCCGGCTCCCAGGAGATATCGGTCACCACAAGGTCCGGTCTCCCGGTCGGCGTCGGTGTGGGTGTTGGCGTCGGTGTGGCAGTCGGTCTTGGTGTTGGCGTCGGTGTCGGGACTGGTCCGGAGAGAGTCCTGAATGCAGAGGAATCTACGGCGCCCGAGAACGAAGTTGAACCCGTCCCGATGGCGTCTCCGCTGAGTTTGAGCACACTCCCGCTCCTGCTGTCGGAGCACTTGGCGATCTGCGATCCACCGCCAATGATGTGGCAGTTTACCTGGTTTGTGTAGGGGTATGCATACAGACTCCCCCAGTTTCCAGCATCCGTGCAGCCATTCGCAAGGATCTGCCATCCTGAGGTTGCCCGGCAGTCTTCAATGACGAAATTGTCAAATACGTTGTTCGATCCGGCGTACAGATCCAGGGCGCATTTGCCGTCATTTTCGCTGACACAGTCAATGAACTTGTTCTGCATGTTGTATCCGCTCTCCATCACGAGCAGATACCCGGCGCCGATGGAATCAGATGAGTGGAACCGCTCAACTACTACGTTCTGGCTCCACCATCCCATAAAGTTCATCCAGCCGCCCTTGGCGGAACAGTCGCGTACCACAGTGTTTGCAGTGACCGTGAATCCACCAAAGGTCCACCAGTCTCCACTCTGCAGGCTGTCCCCGCGCTTGTACGGGTTCGCTGACATGCTTCCTTTTGTACCGGAATAGTCAGCACGGCAGTTTTCGATAGTAATGTTTCTGGCACCGGAGATGCCACCGAACATCCCTGCTCCCTCCTGGTGGAACCCTGAGATGAGTGTGTGGTCTGCAACACAGTTTGCAATGTAGGCATCGGCCAGACGGTTCCGTTCTTGAATGGTGAACCCGGCTCCGTCCCATGGCCAGCCCTGTGCGCCTCCGGATAACAGGTATGCGTCACCTGTGTATGAAGCACGGCAGTTAGTAATCGTCAGCCCCCGGATCCAGTGGAATTCAGCGCTGGGAGCGGTGCCACCGACACGATCATCGTGCTGCCATCCGTGCCCGTTGACGTGCTCTGCTACGCACCGGTTGTATCGGATGTTGCTGATGTCATTATCTCTGGCTACGCACCAGAATGCTGCGATAATGTGCTTGTTCGGCTGGCTGTTTCCATTCAGGTCACGGTGAGTGATATACAGATCTTCACAGTTAATGTTGTTTGCATTCAGTATGAGGATGTATCCCGCACCAATGATCGAGAATTTTGACAGTGTGTTGTCACCCTGAGGAGAAACGGTTCCTGGCGACTCAAAGTACAGGATCGAGTTCTTTGCAGGGTTACGAGGGTCTGCTGCATCATAAACTCCGGTGAGTGTTCTCCCGCTGGGTACGTTGATATCGCCCGAGCAGTAGTACACGCCGGGTGAAAGTTCGACATTGCCTGATTTCAGGGCAGATGTAATGCCCGCTCCACCTGCTGATGGTTGAACAGCAATTGCTTCAGCTGAAGCCACACAACAAAGCAGGATTAGAATCCCTAAGAGTAACTTTCTTCTCAAATCATCCCTCCTGTGATTTGGCACATTTTTGTTTGAGGTTATGGTATATAAATATTTTTAAATTAAATTCAATTTAAACGGTACTAAAAACGGAAGAAAATGAATATTTTTATTCTTTTTAAATATCTGGTTATAAATGAAGGCTTTTTTAGAATATGTGGTTATTATATATTAATATAGGGAGAAGTTGTCCCAAAAAGATCTTCGGCCCTTCAGTATGCCCTGTTTGGAGCCTTACATCCAAGATTTCTATTATTAGAATCATACCCTGGGCTGGAAAGGCGAAGTGGCTTCCCGTTGGGTGTCGCACCCTTCGGCCCGACGCAAGTCGCACCTGGCGGTGCTCCAGCTCCTGCCCGTAAGGCAGTCGCATTCGCACCTGGCGGTGCTCCAGCTCCTGCCCGTAAGGCAGTCGCATTCGCACCTGGCGGTGCTCCAGCTCCTGCCCGTAAGGCAGTCGCATTCGCACCTGGCGGTGCTCCAGCTCCTGCCCGTAAGGCAGTCGCATTCGCACCTGGCGGTGCTCCAGCTCCTGCCCGTAAGGCAGTCGCATTCGCACCTGGCGGTGCTCCAGCTCCTGCCCGTAAGGCAGTCGCATTCGCACCTGGCGGTGCTCCAGCTCCTGCCCGTAAGGCAGTCGCATTCCGGAGGAACGTCGCACCTCCAGGCACGCATCGTTTATCGCCACGTGGGAAGGGTCTGGGGGGTGCGACCGAAGGGGGAGGGATTTGAGAAGACCGAAAGTCTTCGAGTGGGTGTCCCTCTCCCGGTAGAGGCGTTTTGAGACAACCTCATCAAGATTGTCCTCCACCGGATCTTCACCGGAAGGATGAAGTGTGCAACGGTTTCGGTGACTTCGACCGGGGGGAATGGTTCGTCAGCATTCTCGTTGATGATGGAGCAGCGACGCCGGAAACCGTACCGTTCACGCTGGATACCACTCTTGGGATTGACGTCGGGTTAGCAGACTTTGCAACCCTCTCAACTGGAGAGATGGTTGAGAACCCTCGATGCCTGAAGAACTCTCTTCAGCGGTTAAAACTGTTGCAGCGTCGGATATCACGGAAGGTGAGGGATCAAAAAATCGACAGAAAGCGATTCAAAAATTAGCCCGATGCCATCAGAAGGTTGCAAACCAGCGTGACGATTTCTGCACATACTCTCTAATCGAATCGTGAGCAAGAACCAGGCCATAGCAGTGAAATCGTTAAACATTGCTGAATTGCAGAAGAACCATTAATTGGGCACAGGGTATTGGAACTGCTTCGTGGAGCACATTCTTCGCGATGCTGGAGTACCAATGCCGGAAGTACGGGAAGACTCTCCTGATGATCGGGCGGTTTGATCCCTCCTCAAAAATATGCAGTAAATTTGGGTATCTCAAGCAGGATCTCTCTCTGAGAGAGAATAGATCTGTCCTGATTGTGGCACTCATCACGACCGCGACATCAACGCAGCGATCAATATCAAGAAGTTCGCCCTGCAAGAGCAGAACTTTGTCGGGGTATCAGGTGCGGAACGTACTGTTGTGTCTGTGGACTTGCCTCAGTAGAAGGAGGATGAAGCAGGAAGCCCTGCCCTTAGGGCGGGGTAGTTCACTAGCATTGCCGGGATGAAGCAATTGGCGGCTGAGAATAAAGAAGAAACTTATTTTTGCCTTTAATATGTCCTCCTTTGGTACGCCTATCTGGACTGTTTTGGGCGATAGTGATTATTCATCACCATATAATGGATACTTTTCGGTGTAGATGTGCCTAAGTAGTGCATTGGCGAGAAGTAATTTATCGGGAATAGATACCATCTGAATGCATATTCATGCACCGCTGACAGTGGTCCCATGGTGGATTACGCCACGTACACGAGTTGGGCGATCCCGGTCGATAGAGATCTGTAGCCGGCCCCAAAGAACGCGTCCAGCGAGTTAGTTTCAGGGGCTGCCATGACAACCATTCTTACCCGTGGACGGGAGAAAGCATGGAGATCTCCGGCATGACTTCTGTTGCTCCTTCGGTGACATTACAACGAGAACAGGGGTTTGCCGCCCCGATGACTGTGAGGTTGCTGACCACCACCCGCTCCTGTGCGGAGTTGTCCACCCCGTATTGGAGTTTTGGGATCTGGCGGGGATCGATGATCATGGAATCGATAATCCTGATTGTTTCGGCCTTTTCTACCGCGGGGAGTATTGCAATGCCTGTAGCATCCTCCTCGCTTTCGATATTGATGCGCATCTCTTCGATGATGATAGATTCGGTATCCCATCCATCAACCTGAATTGGGTGGGGTTGGGTGGTCTCAATAGTCCCGGTGAATGTAAGGTTTCTTCCATGCTTGATTTCAAGAGCGATGGGAGATTCTCCAGTGGAGATTCGAATATCGAAGATCGAGTCTTCACAAATGTTGTGCATGTCAGGGTCATCGTCATAGCTGCCGATCATCAGACATGATGCTCCGTTGCCGTGTGGATTCACAACGGTGAAGTTGGTAAAGTATGCATTGTTTGTCCCGATTGCCATACTCAATGCATGCATACCGGCGTGATCGCTGATACAGTTCCTGAAAATGTTTGGCATCAACCGACCGCTGCCATGAACCAGGAAGTAATCCTCCGCTTGAGAGTATCTGGTCGTACAGTTCTCAATAATGCAACCCTGACCCCACCAGAGTTCTATCCCATGGTAGTTCCCCTCGGCTGTACAGTTCCGGAGTGTGACATTCGTGCCGAGGAGGTATCCTGCTCCAAAGACCATATCTGGGGAACCGTCAAGGATATCAGGATCTTTGACAAACTTAGCCTTTTGTCCATTATTCACGCTGATACAGTCCTTTATAGTAAAATTTTTCGTGGGATTACTCGGTTCCTGGTGGAAGCCTGACTGCCAGTTTCCCTCTGCATAACATCCCTCCACGAGGATATCCTCGGCTGCGTTTGTCTCCTGAAGGCTGAATCCGCCTGACCAGAGCCGGGTGGTCTCGGAGGGCGCTCTCTCCCCTCCCCCGCACCCGATCGCCTGACAGTTGATGTAGCGTACGTTCTTCTGGACCTGTCCAGGGCCATCTCCGCAGGTCCAGAAGCCGAAACCCGGGACATTCAGCGCCTTGCAATCGATGAACTCGATATCTTCAAGAGTTCCATTGGCGTTCATCCACATACTGAATGCCCCATCCAGGCGTAAATCCGGACTCTCGACGACCACCTGATGGACTTTGATGTGGGACGCCTGTGTTATAAAGACACCTCCACCGTTTCCGATTGTCAAACCTCTCAATGTCAGGTGATGGTTGTTCATAATCACGCCGAGAGAATCCCCTGAGAAGTTCAGGTATGTTTCGTTCTCTCCGTGCCCTTCTAGGGTTGTGCCAGGTTCAAGATGGATATTCGCATCGCAGTGAAAGGTGCCCGGGGTCAGCAATACTTTTCCTCCCGGTTCTATCGCGGCCAGTGCCGAAGCGATCTCCACCTGATCTGCGACTCCGTCGCATACTACATCGGCTTGAGACCTGGCCTGTTCACTGCTGTCGCTTGCGGCTATGATCAGCACTGAAGGCTGCTCAAGAGCGGTGGTACAGCCGATCGTTCCAACGCATTCCAGAAACACGAATATAATCATCAGTATCAAACTGATTTTGACTGCACCTTCCATTGAATGTCCCACGACCCTGACGTGCAGAATGCCTCACTGAATAATATATCTTGCTGACGTGAGGCAGTTCAATCAGTATCCTTACATTCGTTGAGATTTTTAAACCTCTGCTCTCTCCATGTGCAAGAGAAACGGAATCTTGAAGTCGAAGATGTTTTTACTACGTCACTCGGAGTTCCGGTAATATCAGAGGTATGTCTGCGCCCCACTGTTGTCGTAAATCTTCGAGCGGTCGTGTGTCAGGTATGGCAGACTGACCTCATGAATCGAACCGATCGCCTTCTCGATGACCATGACGGATGCAACACCATTTTTGATATTCGCCGTATGGAGAAGGAGCGGACCTTCAGAGTTTGAAGGGTCGGTGAGCGCAGTATCGGTCAGTTCCCCGATATCCTGCCAATCGGCCAGGTTTAGACGGAGCAGGAGTCCGCCTTTGGTATCTGACAGTAACTGTTGGTTACCTTCTATCGGGGCATGGAGTTGGAGCCATCGTGCTCCGATCATCTCGCGCTCGTTGTATTTGGGAAAGTCGTCGAGGGTGCTGAGCGCCATTGATGTGGGGCTATCGCCTGTTACTTCATAGACAAATCCCGTATTGAAGATCAGGAAGATAGCAAGGAAGACGGAAAGCATGACATGGGCCTGGCAGGAATGTATGGTCCGCGGCTGCGTTTTCCTGAGGTTGTCTGCGATCGTCGAGAAGGCAACCAGACCTCCGTACGCAAAGAACGGCGATAGTATAATGATAGTGATCTGGTAAAACCGATCCACGCTCAGCGCTGATGCCAGGTAGGGAACAACAATGCCCGCAACATCCATGACGAGGAAAATGAGTGCGAGTGCAACATACTCCCGGGTAAAACGGTAACGGTTTGGTTTACCGAAAAGATACGCGAGGATGCCTAAGACTATTAAGAGGTTTGTGATCAGAAACAGGTACTTCCATACTTCATGGAGCGGTGTTGCGGTTTCGCTGACAACCACATTCATTCCCTGGCTTGCGGCAGGGTTTGCCAGTTCGGTTATGAGATTGCTTATGATCTGCTCTCCTATCTGTATCGCTGAATCGAGAACGGAGCCGCTTGCGATAAGGGAATACCATCCGATGGTGCAGAGCGAGAAGAAGGCGACGAATTGCACGGTAAGGATGGTACGTTTCTCCTGTGCGTTCAGGAAGTTCGCAAGTTTCGAATCTTCCCTCTTAAGGCGACTAAATATCCATGTCCCGATAGTTGAGACCTGACGACTGCCGGCAATCAGGATCAATAACCATGCTGCGAGCAGTACCGCCATGAAGATGTATGAAAGTCCATAATGGGAGGTTATTAGGGCGAATCCATAAAATCCCGCTAAAAACGCCCTTTTTCTCCCCGTGACGGCAGTGCTCACCATGAGTAGCAGGAGCAGTACAAGAAATATCTCCGCGATCATCTGCCGTGTCAGGAAGATCATCCCGTTGTAGTACTGGAAATACGATATAAACATAAAACACGCAAAAAAGGCGATCTTCTCCCCGGTTTGATGCCGGTATACCTCATATAATGCAACCGCGACCAGAGAGAAGATGAGCGGGTAGACCAGTTTAAAGACCCAGGTTAGCGACAGCCCGGTTAACTGGGTGAGATAAGGGGCGAGGACGACAATGCTCATGCAACCGTTCACGTTGCCAAAGAGCCCGATGTCCCATGCCTGTTGCTGGAGAACAAGCGTAGCATAGAAGTGCTCTTCGACGATGTCCCAGCCCCAGAGATATGGGGTTATCAGTGCGGTATGGAGGAGCAGGGTAATGGATATGACGAAGAGGGCGATCGGGTATGATTCCCTGGGAATGAATCTGCCCAGCCCGACAAGGATACCGATGGATGCGAGGATCATAACCATGGCAAGGAGAAGCTGGTTTGCCTGGAAGTGGTTAACGAGATACGTACCGAAGATGGCGGTAAATGGGACCAGAAACAGGCACATATTGGGGATAGTGAAGATCGCAGATACATGCCATCCGTCAGAGTCTCCAGGTGCATCGCTGTCCTGCAGCCAACAGATGATGCAGAGAGAGATGGTGATGACGCTTAATGCAAGAGTGAAGTATATGCCAGAAAGCGGGTTATTGATGCCTAGAAATGGAAGACCGGCGTTCAAAGAGAAGCCCACAAAGTAGATGATCGCAATACTCAGCCCAATGCTGTAGAGCAGGGTGTTTATCGTACCGATTCGATGCAGGTTCAGGGCCCGGAGTAAAACGATTCCCGGGATGAAACAACAGTATATGAACCCGATCATGGGCTGTAAAAGGGGAATCTGGACGCCGGCGATTTCAAAAGAGATTAATATCCATACAAAGACCTGGACCCCAAGCACCACTGCGAGAAAGTCTGAGATTTTCCAGTCGTTCCAGGTTATCAGGTTCCTGATGCAGACATCGGGTTGAGAGGTGCTTTCATTCGCGCCGAACGCTCTCCCCTTGAGCGTCGAGCATGTGATCGTATCATCCTTGATGATTATCACTCCTTCCCATAGGATCTGACTGCAAACACATGGATCGATTATCCTCAGGCACCAACGAACGGGGTCAACATCGTTTCTCTTTCATAATAGGCGGATGAAATAATGAGCAAGATGCTTATCAGCTGCTCCGCCCATGTGCTGTCTGCTCGAACATCTTCAGATAGCGTTCGGCCATGAGTCGCCAGTCACAGTGTTGCAGCACGTACTCCCGCGCTCGAACCGAATCCGGGGAGGTATCGCCTCGCAGATAGGAGATGATCGCCTCTGAGTCTCGATTAAGATCCTCCAATGAAATAGTGATGCCGCAAGAGGCATCGCAAACCATGCGCAGATTTGGGATGTCTGAAACAATGCAGGGAAGGCCTGATGCCATGGCTTCAAGGAGCGATAGGGGATGCCCTTCGTACTGTGATGTCATGATGTAGTAATCAGCACTGGCGTATAGGTCGGGTTTATCCGCCTCCGGTATATAGCCGAGAAAGAACACACGTTCAAGACCCCTGCTTCTGGCTCTTCCCTTCACACTCTCCAGGAGTTCGCCGGTTCCAGCAACGGCAAGGGTCACGTTCCCGGAGCGTTTTTCGATATGGGAGTAAAGATCTATCAGCAATTCTGGTCGCTTCTGGGACGTCAGTCTCTCCAGGCTGAGGATAATCTTGTCCTCCCCTGGTAGCCCGAATCGTGCTCTTATTTCTGCCCTTTTACTGTCCGGTTTATATATCTCACAATCAACCCCATTTGGAATACAGCGAATTAAATCCCTCTGGATGCCAACCCCGCCTAGTTCATGGTATATGCTCGGATCGACCACAGTGAAGGGCGCCTTCAACTTTCGCAGGCAGATACGCTCAATAATTGAGGATAGTTTTTTGTACAACCGCAGTATGGGCGAACCCACCCGGTTTGCATAATCTCCGTGGTATGTAGTGTGCGTGGTAAACACGGCATTCCAGAAGAGCATCTTCCCCAGGAACAGGGGATGATGGATCCAGACCGCATCGTACCCGTCGCCATTAAGGTGCCGAGAAACCTGGAGCCAGAAATGGAGCATACCAAGAATGCCGGTGCGTTTAATCAGGTCGTGACTCCCGAGCCGGATATCCCTTCCAGAGGGGGAGCAGACGGTGCAACGGTGCCCCACTCTCTCCAGCTGCTGGACTACGCTGCAGGCAACGTTGCCGATCCCTGCTGCATGGGGAGGATACTCCGTTGCTAAGACCTGAATATGCACTCATTCCTCCTTTTGAGGCGGGTGTATCCGAATGCATTCTGAGATAGACTGCATTCGGTAGATACAGCCTCGTGATATCCGATCGTGCTGGACAGATCTGAGAGTTCACCGAGGCAGAGGTTCACCCCTTGGAGGGGATGGATATAAATGTTTTTACCATGCTGCCGTGTTGAATAATTCCGGTCTCCCGACCAAAACTGTGAAGATGACGGGTGCCCCTGCCGGTCTTCCATGCCTAAGAAAGAACGCTGGGGACGCCCGTACCCTGACACTCGCGATTGGAGTATATATCATGAACGTCTGGTCAAGCGCGGAGAATTCTATCTCTCGCTTGACTTTATCGATCGGTGGGATGAGCTCCTTGCCCGGATGAATGCCGGCAAGCGCGGTCGACCGTATCAGTATCCCGAACCGTTCATTGCGTGGATGGCCTGCGTCCACGTCTTCCTGCAGATGCCCTACCGCCAGATGGAGGGATTTGTCCGGAAGCTCGCGACGTTCATCCCCGGTCTCACGGCGGCAGACTCTACCACGCTCTTTCGCCGGATCCAACGCCCGGATCTCTCGCTCAATATAACTCCCGAGATCCTCGCCGAGGATATCATCGTCGCCGTCGACAGCACCGGGATCCAGGTCACGAACCGGGGCGAATGAATGCGGGAGAAGTGGCAGGTCCGGCGCGGCTGGATCAAGGTGCACGCGATGATTGACGTCGAGACCAACCAGATCCTCGGCCTGGAGGTCACCGACGAATCGGTGCCGGACGACCGAATGTTCGCCCCGCTCCTCGATCAGGTCCAGCAGCACTGCGGCGAGGAGCACCCGGTACACCGGGTGCTCGCCGACGGTGCCTATGACCGGAACGAACTCTTCAATGCCCTCGAACAACGGAAGATCCTTGCCGGCATCAAGACCCGGACAGATGCAGCAGCCCACTCGACCGGGTCACCTTATCGCGCCGAGTGCGTCAGAGACCGAATCCGACCGGGAGGCTATCAAATGTGGTCGCTGGTAACCACCTATGGAATGCGATGGAAGATCGAGAGGAGTTTCTCCACTCTGAAACAGGTCTTCGGGGAAGGAGTGCGAGCGACGTCCCGGGAAGGGATGTTCCGCGAGATCCGGATGAGAGTCAGCGCGTACAATATGCTGATGACTATGGTGGCCTGAGCGAGAGCGTAGCAGAGGCCGGCGGGGGGAACACGGTGGACATTATGCAACACGGCACCCCGGAGGCAAAATATTCAGATATCTGTATTGATTTGTTATCGGGCGAGTACCGGACAAACATAACTCTTTCATGAGATCTGTATTTATAGTTGAAGCGGGATGGTTAGCAAGTGAGATCACAGGCAGCATCTGGTGCTGCCAGGGTACTCGGTTTCAGAAGTACTGGCATTCCCGGAAGTGAGTACAGGGATACAATGAATCTGTGCCTGGCGAATCATTCAGATGTTCCAAGAACCGGAGTCTTTACCTCGGGAAGATATCCGGGCGAGCGCGGACATCATATCTCCGTAGTACATCCTTCGGGCGGAAAGCGGATGTCTGCTAAATGGAAGATCGATGGAGTTCCATTTCCCGCGCGATTTGTACCCAGGATCCATTGTGTTCTTCCCGGTTTCAGGAGACAATACCAGCGTATTCACGATCTTATATGAGATCTGGTTCTTCGATAACTGCCGGAAAGTGCCGGTGTGGTTTATGTTGTCGAATGAGTTACGGAGGTTGAAGACCTGTGAAGGTTTTTGTTGCAGATGGAGCAATGCGGTCTAGCCTATCAATCGTGCGGTCTCTTGGTAGTAAAGGGATCGAGGTTGACGTTGGAGAGACCTACCGGCACTCGACATCGGCGCTTTCCAAGTATTGTGCGAAGAGCTATGTATATCCGGATCCCAAGAAGAGCACAGACGAGTTCATCCAGTGGCTCCTTAGCCTTGTGGAGAACGGGGGGTATAGTGCGATCTACGCCACCACCGAGGCGGTGACGCTACCTATCTGCTATCACAAAGAGAGACTTGAGCGGCATACACACGTACCCTTTCCAGGTTATGACCAGTTAATGCTGACACATGACAAGGGCAAGACACTCCGTATCGCACAAAATTGCGGCGTCAGGGTACCCAGAACAGTTCTTTCGCCGGGTCTGTCAGATCTCATCGAGGCTGCAGATACGTTTGAGTTTCCTGTGGTCGTGCGGTCACGGTGTAAGAACTTGTGGTTGAGAGGTAAGTTCACCACAATGAATGTAGCCGCGAATAACTATGTCTTCGACAAAGATGCTCTGGTGCGCCAGGCTGAAGCGATCCTGTCACAAACCGGCGCGATGCCGCTCGTGCAGGAGTACATTCCCGGGACTGGCTACGGAGTGGAACTGCTTCTCTGCCGGGGAGAACCCAGGGCAATCTTCATGCACAGAAGACTGCGGGAGTACCCTATCACCGGTGGTGCAAGCACGTTGCGTGAGGGGATCTACTCCGATGCATTGCGGGAATCTGCCGTCACTCTCATGCAGAACCTGAACTGGCATGGCCTTGCGATGGTAGAGTTCAAAGTCGATTCCAGGGATGGAACTCCTTACCTTATGGAAGTGAACGGAAGGTTCTGGGGATCGCTGCCTCTTGCAGTTCTTTCGGGTGTTGATTTCCCGTATCTCCTGCATAAGATGACCCTCGAGGGGGATATCCCGCGGAGAGATGATTACCGCACCGGTCTTCGCAGCCGATGGCTCATCCCGGGTGATATTGCCTGGTTTGCAACCTCTTTGCTTCGGCGGCAGAACCGTTTATCGACGATCCGAGATTTTTTCAATATCCACGATCTGAATGACGATGTCATTGCCTGGAACGACATTCTGCCGACGTTCGGTGCCATGATGGGTGCATCGCGAGATCTTACTCGTGCTTTATTCAGATAATACTGCTCCGCTATCATTATGTCCGAATCATTCCGCTATTGGATAGCATATGTTGCGTTCCTCAGGGTTCATGTCGCTCTCCCGATCTGCAGGCTATTCATGGGGAGCTCATGTCCATCCAATCCCGGATCGAGGATGTCTCCAGGATGGCCAGAGAAGTGTTCTTATTACGGAAATAATACCGGGATTCAGGGCACCCGGCCATAAAGGTCGTCACTGTGAACGTACTTCTGCCGGGAGCGACAATGGTAGCGGGAGGTAGCGAAAAGAAGAAGTTACAGTGGGTCGCGGAGGGGTGAGAGCGGGAGGGAGTTGGGCAAATGGTGATGGCGCTGCGTATAACTCTCAAACACTGGGTCTCGTAGCTATCGGTCAATTTCCGTATGTACAACGTCACTCTCAAGGTGTCTCATCTCGGTTATCCACCATCCCATGATCTGATCCCAGGAAAAATTCTCCATTACGTATACCTGAGCGTTCTTCCCTACGGTTTCACGTACAGCCTTATCCCTGAGTAGTAAACCGATCTTGTCGGCCAATTCTTGCCGATCGCCGGGCTTGATCAGGAACCCGGTCAACCCGTCATGGATAATTTCTTCAGTTCCACCAACGTCGGTCGCAATAACCGCACAGCCGGCGGCACAGGCTTCAAGAACTGACGTCGGTAGTCCCTCAGAATAAGAAGGGTTCACAAAGATATCGGTGCTCTTCAGAATGCTCGGGATATTTTCCGGACGCTGTTCCCCGGAAAACGTAATATTTGAGATATGCCCGTGATAAGCAAGCGCTTCAAGTTCGCTTCTATAAGGACCGTCTCCAACAATAAGCAACTGCACGTCTCCTTTTATCCCCGGGAATACAGAAAGCAAATCCTGTACTCCTTTCGCATAGATCAACCGTCCAATATAGGTAATAACGATACTTCCAGGCTTTTTTATGTCTGTATCGGGTTTTGCATCTTGAAACGAGGAGAAATTGATGCCATTATGCATGGTCTTCGCGTTCCTTGCACCCAGATGCCTTAAAAACTCGGTGGCAGCATTTGATACGCCAAAGTTTATTGCAGCATTTCTCACCAGGAGAGAGCCAACGGAATGATCGTAAAGATTCGCGATGAGAGATACCCACGAGTTGTTTGAAACTGTATGTTGTGATCCGTGTTCAAGGTGGATAAGAGGGATTGCATGCCACCGTGAAAGTATCCATCCTATGAAACATATGGGGTAGAATCGGGTATTGGTAATGATGCACTGGTAATCATTTTTAGCAAGGTTCAACAAAGCAACAATATTTCGGTAACTGATCTTAGGTGCCGGATAATTCCCCTGTACTAGATCCCAGGAAGAAAGCCGGTAAACATTGATGCTGTCAAAAATTTCACGTGAAACCGCGTTGCCGTTGTTGCATGTCAATATATCCACGGTATAGCCGGAATCCGTAAGTTTCTGTGCTAACTCATGGACTATTTTTATATATCCTCCAACAACAGGGAGATAAACGCCTGCAAGTATTAGAATACGACCCTGCCCTGTACGATTGATGTTCCTTTTTCTTCCCATTTGGCAGCCCTCCCGCTAAAACCGGACCCCCGTACGCCTTTGGTGATGGGATGGTCACTTCACTGGAGCGCCCGTCGTACCGCCATATCGGCCTTTAAATATAAATTTTTCCATAATTATTTTCCACTGTGCTTTTGCTTAATAGGGCCTAAATCTGGCTCATTACGTCCCGGTATGCCCCCGCGAGGCATGCTGCAAGCTGCACGGGTAAAAACCGGCAAGATTTCTGTGGGGATGGATATCCTGCGGTGTAGATTGAAAATGGTGAGATGGGTTACGGAAAGGCTGCAAGCCATGTGGATGATGAGGCTGTAGATACCTCATCATCACCGAAATGGGCCGATGAACACCCAACGTCGCTACCCGGGAACCTTATAAGCACATGTTTGCTGCAGATGTGTTTCGGCGCATCACTGGACCGTGATCAGTTTAAAGCTGCGCAATCCCCTTCACGGCATATTCCCGCAGAGCTGTCGGTTTTACGATCAAATAGACAGAAAGCCCACGACTTGAGTCGTGGGATGAATGCTGTCAACCAATAACCCTATTTGAGCAAACGCCAAAGACACATTCTAATGCGTAAAGCATATCGGTATCGACTCTACCCAACGAACTCCCAGGCCACTCTGTTAGAGCAGACACTTGAGATCTGCCGGTGGGTCTATAACGATACGCTTGCATTGCGGAAGGATGCGTGGGAGCAGGACCAGCGTTCGATCCCCCTGTATGAGACAAACAAGATCCTGACTCAATGGAAACGTGAACGGCCCGATCTGAAGCAGGTTTATTCTCAGGTGCTTCAGAATGCTCAGATGCGTGTTGATCTTGCATTCAAAGCCTTCTTCCGGCGGGTAAAGTCTGGAGAGAACCCCGGTTATCCCCGGTTCAAGGGGAAGGGCCGGTACGACAGTTTCACATACCCACAGTATGGCTTCAACCTCGATGGGGATTGCCTTCACCTCGCAAAGATCGGAGACCTTCGGGTTGTCCTCCATCGTCCGATTGAAGGGTCGATGAAGACGCTCACGATCCGACGCTCGGCAACCCGGAAGTGGTATGCCTGCTTCTCGGTCGAGTATGATCCCTCTCCCGCACCCCGGAAGGAGACCACGGTCGGGGTCGATGTCGGTCTGGAGTCATTTGCTACCCTCTCAAACGGAGAGAAGATTGAAAATCCCCGGTTCTTCCGTACCGACGAGAAGGCTCTCGCCAGGGCGCAGAGAAGACTCTCAACAGCAGAGAAAGGCACTCCCGAACGGAAGAAAGCCCGGACGATCGTCGCACACGTTCACGAACGGATCGCCAACAGGCGGCTCAATTTTGCTCATCAGATTTCCCGTCAACTGGTAGATCGGTTCGGTACGATCGTGTTTGAGGATCTGAACATCACAAATATGCGGAAAAACCACGGTCTGGCAAAAAGCATTGCGGATGCGGCCTGGAACCAGTTCGTCACGATCACAGCGAGCAAAGCGGAAGATGCTGGCTCACGTATGATCCTGGTGAATCCCAGAAACACCTCGCAGATGTGCTCCCGATGTGGCATGATCGTCGCCAAGACGCTTTCTGACCGGATCCACTCCTGTCCGCACTGCGGGTTAGTGATGGATCGGGACCAGAACGCGGCGATCAATATCATGAGATTGGGGCTGCAATCTCTCGGATAACATCCGTAGATGCCCACGACTTTAGTCGTGGGAGCAGTCACTGCCCTGGAACCTGCCGCATGCATGGATTGACCCGTCATCTGATGCTCTTAGAAGTAGTCGTCACCGTCTCCCTTTTCTGCAACCCAATTGCTGGGACTTGTTCTGTACTATGTTAAATAAGTCCGGTCATCCGACTACAACAGTAACGATGATGGGCATCCCCAGCGTTCTTTCTTGGCCATGAGAGGGCGGGAAGGGCACCTGTCATCTTCACTTTTGCGGTCGAAGAGCCAAGTTTACGCAACATAGCATTAAATTTCACCTCTTCTGGATATGCATATGTAGCGCCTCTCGTTGTAGAGAAACGTCGGTCAAAAATTTATAGTCAGGAGATTCCCTATTCGCGTGCTGCCTGCTCGAAAAATTTCAGGTAGCGTTCGGCAAGCAGTTGCCAATCATAATGTTGCAGCACATAATCCCGTGCTCGAATGGAGTCCTGATGCGGATCGGTTTTCAGGTAGGAGATGATCGCTTCCGAGCTCCGGTCGATATCCTCCGTAGAGATGGTGATACCGCAACGGGCGTCACGGACCATACGCAGGTTAGGTATGTTGGAGACGATGCAGGGAAGGCCAGATGCCATGGCCTCCAGAAGAGACAGTGGTTGTCCTTCATATTGAGACGTCATGATATAGTAGTCCGAGCAGGAATATAGATTGGGTTTATCAACTTCAGGGACGTAACCAAGGAATTTCACACTTTCAAGCCCCCTGCTCCTGACCCGTGCCTTCACCCTCTCGAGGAGTTCGCCGGTTCCGGCGATAGCAAGAGTCACACCCTCCGAGCGCTTTTCAATTCGAGAGTAGAGATCAACCAGCACCTCGGGCTGCTTCTGGGGCGTCAATCTCCCTAAGCTGAGAATGACCCTGTTCTCTTCCGGTAGCCCGAAATGTGCCCTGGTATCTCCGTTATGCTGGTTTGGCCTGTAGATAGTGGTGTCGACTCCATTTGGGATCTGATGAATCTGACGGCTCTGGAGGCCGATCGTCTCCAGTTCCCTATGCACGGTGGGATCGATCACGGTGAGTGGTGACTGGTTTCCAAGTTTTCTGAGACAGGAACACTCGACCAGCGATGCAACTTTTTTATATGCCCGGACAGCCGGCGACCCCACTCTGTTGGCATACTCCCCGGCGTACGTCGTGTGTATGGTATACACCACGTTCCGAAAGGGCACCTTCCTCAGAAATAAGGGCTGATGGATCCAGACGACATCGTGGGTGTCATCTTTGAATCTGCGCGATACCTGAAGCCAGAATTGGAGCAAGCCAAGCACACCGGTACGCTTGATCAGATCGTGGCTCCCCAGCCGGATATCCCGTCCCGAGGGGGAGCAGACAGTGCAGTGGTGCCCTCTTCTTTCCAGTAACGGGACAAGGCTGCTCGCAACATTGCCTATACCGCTTGCATGGGGGGGATATTCTGTTGCCAGGACAAGAATCTGCACTTGTCATCTCCTATTTGTGGTTGGTTCACCCGGCAATCCCTACGTGTCGGTTACATCCCAGGAGCCTCGTTCGGCCTCTCCATGGATGCACTCACCGGGACAGGGGCTCGACCTCTAGGAGGGGAGTCAGTATAAATAGTTTTACTTTCCTGGAATTCTCAGCGACAGAGTCCTCTTCGGGGACAATACTGCTTGTATCTTAGATTAATTGGGCATTAATCGTCTCAAACCGCACAGGTCGGTTCTCGTTGTGCTCGAGATCGGGGATCTGACTGCGCAGGTTAAGGAGTCGCGTAAGACATATGTATCCTAGGTGGTATCCTGGGTGGTATCCTGGGTGGTATCCTGGGTGGGAGGCACGTCACATTATGCACCTGTGGAATCAACCGGAGGATTCACCTGGAGTATTTGTCATCTCTCTCGACTTTGAACTTTATTGGGGGGTTCGGGATGTAGTCACCCTTGATGCTTACCGTGATAACCTCCTTGGTGCACGGAGGGCAGTCCCCATCATCCTCGATTTGTTTGAGGAATATCGGATTCACGCGACGTGGGCAACGGTGGGTTTTCTCTTCTTTGACAGCAAAGAGAAACTCTTGCGTTCGCTCCCTGAGGTAAAACCCCGGTATGCGAATCCGGTGCTGGATCCTTATCCGTATATTGAATCGATCGGCGATGGTGAACGCGACGACCCTTTCCACTATGGTGCAACTCTGGTCAGGGAGATCCACTCCAGCAGAGGCCAGGAAATAGCGACGCATACGTTTTCCCACTACTACTGTCTGGAGGACGGGCAGGATATCCATTGCTTCGAGGCTGATTTGCAGGCCGCTATCGAGGCCGCAAAACGACTGGGAATCGATATTCGGTCGCTTGTCCTGCCGAGAAACCAATTAAATCCTGATTACCTCGCTGTGCTTGGGAAATATGGGATCCTCTCCTATCGCGGAACTCCTGATTCGTGGTTGCACTGTGGCAGGAGCGAACGCCATAATCCGAGGTGCCTGTCCCTCCTGCGCTATGCCGAATCCGTCTGGGGCAGAGTTGGATACAACTGCTACTCGTTACCCCAACTATCCCTGTCCTATCCGTGGAATATTCCGGCGAGCCGTTTCCTTTACCCCTGCTTTCCATCGCTTTACTGGTGTGATGCGCTCCGACGCCGCCGTATCCAGAACGAGCTCTCGTATGCTTCGGAGCGTAGTCAACTCTATCATCTCTGGTGGCATCCTCACAACTTCGGTGCAGAACCGGAGAGGAACATCGAACATCTACGAAAAATCCTCGATCATTTCGTCTCCCTTCGGGATAACGGGGAGATGATCAGTATGAACATGGGGGAACTGGCGAAGTTACTTCAGCAGAAAGCGCACATGGACGCCCAAACCTGAACCCGTTGGTGGGTGCTGCTCTGATAGAATCTGACCATGGTGGCCTTGTTTATCCGGCTCGATACCCGCACATTCGAAAATTCGTACAATCCCCTGTTGAACTCCAGGTGTATCCCTTATAGTGGCGGGGAGAAAGGAAATGGATGCTCTCGCCGATCACGGTCCCATATGGGTCCATTCATCATGACGTTGCACTCCCAAAACCCGTCGTTCCCGGAATGAAGGGATGGCGTTCCTGAAGTAGTTGGAGAGCAGGCCTTCCCATGGCTCCGGGGGTGTGGCGGCACTGTATGACGGCGCCCGTACCGTCGAATCACTCTCTTTCAGGAGATATGCCGTCCCGTAAGCCCCTGCCTGCGGACACTTCTCCCGCAGCCTCAACAGGGCTTCGAGATGCCGCGGCATCCATTCGTCGTCCGCATCCAGAAACGCAACCAGTTCCGCCCGGGCCGCCTCGATCCCCCTGTATCTCGCCGCCGACACCCCCCGGTTCTCCTGTCGGATCAGCCGGTTCCGGGGGTCGCCGAACCCCATGACCCTCCCCGCGCCGCCGTCGGTGGAACCATCGTCCACCACGATCACCTCAAAATCCTGGAGGGTCTGGGCGAGGACCGAGGTTAAGGCACGGACGATGTAGGGGCCTTTGTTGTAGAAGGGGATAACGACCGAAACACCCTGCAGCGCCATCGCGCCCTCTCGATCCCCTCCAGAGGAATACTCGCGGACAGACTCCGAACCGGTGCGGTTGCTCTGGGGGGCTGCAGAGGCCGGCCGGTCTCCGGCATCCCCGGTGCTTGCGGGCATTCATGCCGGAGACAGTATATGACTATTAAATATTTCCTGGGCAGACTGGACCAGGTCCCATTGTGCCGGAAAAGGGCCGTCACCCCGCCCGCACGACCGCCCCGGAGTTCCTCGCCTGCGTCAGGAGCACCGACCCTCCCCGGTCACCGAGCACCTCCTTCGCCGCCCGGGCGACGTCCGCCATGCTGGAGTCCCCGACGGCGTAGACCGTCGGCCCGAACGAACTCAGGCCGGCACCGGCAGCGCCGGCCTGCACCGCCGCCTCGAGGAGCGAGGGAACAACCGGGTGTTGCATGGCCACCTCGACCTTCTTGAATCCCAGGTGCTGGGTCCTGTTGATCGCCGAGCCGAAGAGGTCGAGGTCGTGCTCGACGAGGCCCGGGATCATCCGCATGAGCACCTCGTGGCAGAGTTCCTGCACCTCGCGGAGCGGCACCGGGCAATGCGTGCGGAAGATGTCGATCTCTCTTCCCCCGTGCGCCCCTGCACTGACCTCCGGCATCACCAGCAGAATGCGCCAGTCCTCCGGGAACCGGTGCCGGGCGAGAACCGGCGGGGGCGCGACGCCCCGTGACGCCGCCGACGGGCGGAATTCCTGCTTGCCCCCGGGACTTCCGAACCGGTGCCCGCCGTCCAGAATAAACCCGCCCTGCTCGAACGCTGCAGTGCCGATGCCGGATGTCCCCCCGCGGCCGACGACCTTGGCAAGGTCGCACACCGGGACGTCCCGGTCATAGAGCCGGCAGAGGGCGGCAGCCGTGGCGAGAGCAACCTGCGTCCCGCTCCCGAGCCCTGCGTGCTGCCGTGCAGCAGTATGGAGGTTGATCTCCGCACCCCCGGGGAGCCCGAGCCCCTCCGCCACCTCCCGGGCGGCCCCGGCAACCCTGCGGCGCGCCTCCTCATCGCCGCCGCGCACCTCGATCCCCGCGGCTTTCCGCGCATCGAGCACACACCCGGGCTCATTGAGGGTGACCCCTACCCCGCCGTCCACCCTGCCCGACGTGCCGTTCATATCGAGCAGGGTAATATGGATCCGGGATGGCGCATCAACGAGCACCCTGATCTCGTCGGTGAACGCCGTGCAGGGGAAGACCTCTTCGATGGCGATTAGCGGCTCCTTGTGGTGGATGATCCGGTATTTCCGCGAGAGCATCGGTTCGCACCGGTGTATGTTGAACGTCCGGGCGAGGTCCGCACCGGCGCGGATGACGCGGGCATCGGTGATCTCCCGCCGTGATTCTATCCGATGGCGGTAGAGGATCCTCCCTATCGGGATATCCGCCCGCATGAGGTCTTGCCTGAACTCCGGCGCAAGCCGCCGGAGCGGGGTGCAGGAGACTGCATAAATGAGCACCTCTCCCGTTACGCCGTCTTTTAACTCCACGACGCGGTAGTTGATCTCGTCGCCCGGTTCGATATCAAGTTCCGCCGCCGTCTTTTGGTCGGCGCTGACAACATCCTGGATGCGGGTGGTGATGGTGACGGGGTGTCCCGTCGCCATCTCAAGCAGGTTGGTCACCGACCCGTCGGTCCCGATGAGGACCTTCTGCATCGGTGAGAGTTTTCCTATGCCCTGCTCGATCTCCCGTATCCTCTCGCCGATCCTATCTGCCGTCAGGGGTTCCATATCCTTGAATAGGTGATGTGTACAAAGACTACAAAAAGGTGGTGCCGAAAAATTCGGCTCTGTCAGGGACGGTTCATGGTGAAAAGAGCAGGGACAGGAAGTCCGGCGCCTGCATGAGCCCGAACGAGCCCTCTGCCGCATCCCGCTCGGAGAACGCGAATACATTATCTCGCCCTTTCCCGAGCACTGCAAACGGTATCGGTTCTGCAGTGTGAGTCTTACATCGTATCGGTGTCGGGTGGTCGGGGAGGACCGCGACGGTCGTCTCCGGCCGGTCCAGGATGATCCCGATCGCCTCATCGAGCCGCTCGATCGCCCGCACCTTCTCCTCCACGCTCCCCATGTGCCCCGCCTCGTCGGGGGCCTCGACGTGCATGTAGACGAAGTCGAGACGGTCGAGAGCGTCGACCGCGTACCGCGCTTTTGCTTCGTAATCAGTATCCAGGAACCCGGTGGCGCCCGGGACGTGGATCACCTCCATCCCGGCAAGACGGGCGATACCGCCGAGGAGGTCGACCGCGGAGATCACCCCACCGGCAAGGCCGTACTTCTCGCGGAAAGGCGTGAGCGACGGCTTCTTCCCGCCGCTCCACGGCCAGATCTCGGTTGCCGGAGTCTTTCCCTCCTCGAGGCGGCGCCGGTTGACCGGGTGGCCGGCAAAGACCTCCCGGGACCGCTCCATGCAGTCGAGGAGGAGTTCGGCGTCGTCTCCGCGCGGGAGGAATTCCTTGACCGGCTGACCGACGATGTCGTGAGGCGGGGTGGTGGCGGCGCCGCGCGCTCGGGAAACGACCATCAGATTCCGGTAGCTGATCCCCGGGTAAACCCGGACCCTGCCGAGCGTAGCGTCGAGGTCGCGGAGGAGCCCGGCGCCCTCGGCGCTCGTGATGTGCCCGGCATTGAAGTCCTCCATCACCCCGTCCCGGATCGTGACCAGGTTGCACCGGTAGGCCATCTCGCCCTCCCCGAGATCGATGCCCATACTGGCCGCCTCAAGCGGCCCCCTCCCGGTATAGGAGGTGCGCGGGTCGTAGCCCAGAATGGAGAGGTTCGCGACGTCGCTCCCCGGTTCGAACCCCCCCGGCACCGTCCGGAGCATTCCGCACCGGCCTTCCCGGGCGATCCTGTCCATATTCGGTATCTCTGCGTATTCGAGGGGTGTCCTGCCCCCCAGTTCGGCAAGCGGCTCATCCGCCATGCCGTCCCCGAGAATGACGATGTATTTCATGTAAACCCTTTATGCAATCCTGATAATTCCTGGAATTCCGGCTTTGTTGAAACCCTCTCGCGGAGGGCGGATCATCTCCGGATTATCCATACCTCACCGACCTCTATCGGTAACCGAGTGTTATCCAGAGGTTGTGGAAAGCATTTCAACAGGGTCGGAATTCCGGTCCCGGGTCTTACCCGAGCATGACGCGGGCCGCCGTGCGCACACTCTCTTCCGAGGTTGTCCGGCACTGCCAACCGAGGCCCTTGAGTTTCTCGACCGAGAGCTGCATCTTCGGCACGTCGCCGACCCAGCCGCGCGCTCCGCCGGTGAACCGGTAACGGGCGCCGGAAAGACCCATCTCTTCCGTGACGATATCGGCGATCGTAACGACGTCTATCCAGTCTTCGGAACCGATGTTGAAGGTGTTCACCGGATCATGCGAGTGCTCGATCCCGAACTGCACGGCACGGACGCATTCTCCGACCTCAAGGTAAGATTTCGTCTGCCTGCCGTCACCGAGTATCTCGAGTTCCTGCGGGTTTTCACGGAGTTTCCGGATGAAGTCGGAGATGACGCCGTGCCCGCTCCTCTCACCGATGATGTTTGCAAACCGGTAGATCCAGGACGTCATCTCAAACGAGTGGCAGTACGACGATATGAGCGCCTCACAGGCAAGTTTCGTCGCACCGTAGACGGATATCGGCTCAAGCGGCGTATATGTCTCCGGCGTGGGGATGACGGTGGCATCGCCGTAGACGGTCGAGGTCGAGGTGAAGACCAGTTCCGGCACGCCGTGCGCCCGCATCGCCTCAAGCACCCGGTGGGTGGCTACAATATTGTTCCTGATCTGGGAGTCCGGGGTCACGGCGCTCTGCCGAACGTCGGGGTCTGCAGCGATGTGATAGACCCGGTCTGCGCCGCGGAAGCGCTCCTGCCAGCCGTCATCGAGCAGGTTCTGCCTGACGAAGGTGACCTGCCCGCTCGCCGCATGGTGTGCGAGGTTCCTCTCGGTGCCCGCACTGCAGTCATCGATGACCAGCACATCGTCTCCCGCCGCGAACAGGGCATCGACGATGTGCGAGCCGATGAAGCCGGCACCGCCCGTTACGATACAGAACATCATATCATAGTATCTCTCCCATGCTATAGGGTTACTGGATGGATACCGGAGGAGAGCATGAGCCGGCGGCTTCGGAGGGCCGTGGGAACCCCGACTGCTTCTGTGGGCGGTGGGGTCCGATCGTCTGGCGGGATATGGTAAAAAGGCGCCGGGTTTCTTTTCGGGCTGCTGCTCTCCCTCCGCCCCGGAGAACTGCGATACAGCACGTGGGGGAAGATTTATACCCCTTCCTGGCTCACGCTACGGCCCGGGAGTCTGCACCGGGGCATCTTTTTCATAAGCGCCTCTAATATATGAAGAGCATAAGGAGTTGTCCAATTGAGAGAGTCTTGCATCCGTGGCAGGGTTGGCCGGCCTCCGGCCGACGTTGCTGAACTGATCGCCGTCTTCACGCGGGCACCCGCCCGGCTCAGCGGCAGGGCCTGCATGCAAAGCCGTATCCTCACCTGCTACGGAGCCGGGGTATGAGCCAGCGTCCGGATATACGGGAACATGCCGGGATTTATCTCCGCGGTCTCGCGATGGGAGCCTGCGATATCATTCCCGGCGTTTCGGGAGGAACGATCGCCCTCATTACAGGGATCTACGAGCGGCTGGTCGGGGCCATCGGCAGCGTCGACCCTGCTTCGGTAAAACATCTTGTGAGGGGCGACTTCTCCTCTCTCAGAGCAGATCTTGAGAAGATCGACATCCCGTTCCTCGTCGTCCTCCTTGCCGGTATCGGCACCGCCTTCCTCCTGATGTCCGGGGTGATCCTCACCCTTCTCAACGACCACACGGTAGCAACCTACTCCTTCTTCCTCGGCCTCATCATCGCCTCCGCGGTCGCCATATTCCTCGAGATCCGCTCCCCGAGCGCAGCCAGCCTGGCCCTCCTCGCCGTCGGAACCGGCGCCGGGTACCTCCTCGGTGGCCTCGGGCACCTTGACGTCGGCCACTCTCTGCCGGTCCTCTTCCTCACCGGGATGGCGGCGCTCTGCGCCATGATCCTCCCCGGGATATCGGGTGCCTACATCACCCTCGTCCTCAACCAGTACGAGTTCATGCTTGAAGCGCTCCGGTCCTTCTCCCTTCCCGAGATCTTCGCGTACATCGCCGGCGGCGTTGCGGGTCTCCTCCTCTTCACAAAAGCCCTCAAGTATCTCCTCGCGACCTACCACGCGGCGATGCTCGCCCTGCTCACCGGACTGATGCTCGGTTCGGCCCGGATGCTCTGGGAGACGGGGGCTGAAGCCGGGGATATGGTGGCCGGTGGCTGGATCTTTTTCCTTGCGGGACTCGCCGTCGTCGGCGCGGTGGAATACGCGAAGAGGCGCTACCAGGCTGGCATAGCCTGATTCCCGCCTCAACTCATGAGTTGATCCAAAAACTTACTTCCTCCCCGGGGTGCAACGAGCTATATCATGTTTATCGGCATCGACCACGGCACTACCGCGATGCGCTTCTCTACCGGAAAAGAGGAGTTCAAGATCTCCCGCGAAGAGGCCAGGCATTTTTCGGTCGGCGATCTTGCCCGCCTCGCCCCTCTCGACGAGATCGAAGGCATTGCCGTCTGCTACTCGATGGGTGACGGAATCTCGGCCATCACCGATATCAGGAACGTCAAAAACCGCGGCGTCATCTCCCGGGAGGGCGCCGGCAAACACATCGGCGGCGGCACCCGGGTCTACGACGAGATTAAGGAGAGCGGACTTCCTGCCATCGTGATCCCCGGACTGCACCGCGCATCGCCGACCGATCCGCGGTTTAAGGCCTACTCCCATCAGGCGAGCCCTGAGAAGATCGGGATCCTGTATGAGGTCGCGCACGATCTCGGAAACGACGTCGTGGTCTGTGACGCGAGTTCGAACACCGTCACCCTCCTTGTAACCGGCGGCCGGATCACCGGCGCGTTCGATGCCTGCATCTTCGCGCCGGGCACCCGGCACGGTGCGCTCGACGTGGATGCCATCCGCCGGATCGATCGGGGTGAATCGTCGGCAAACGATGCCTTCCTCCGTGCGGGTGTGAATTACACAACGCCTGCCGATCTTCGGGTGGAGACGATGGCCATGTTTGCCGCGATGGAGTGCGCAGCGATGCTTCTCATGAACCCCGGTGCGAAGGTCGCTCTCGCCGGCTCCATGGCGCCTGCCATCGCACCGGGGGTGGAGGCGCTCCTCACCCAAAACGTCGCCATCTACGACGAGTGGTGCGCCTCCAGGGGGCTTGCCCGAATCGCCCGCGACACCTTCTCGGGAGCAACCGATATCCTTGGGCTGGCGGTGGAGCGGTAGCGCCCCTTCGGTTTCATACCCTTTTATGATGTGCCGGGTAGTATAGTGGATTGAATTGAAGAGGAATCGGAACCATGCAGTCGAATTGCCCCAGCATCGCCGATCTCATGCTCCTGATGACATCGCGTCTCGAAGAGACGGCACGGACCATGGACCTCGAGAGCGCGGGCCAGTTTCTCGATGAGATCCTCAGCGCAAAGCGGATCTATCTCGCCGGTGCCGGGCGATCGGGCCTTGTCGCGCGGGCGTTTGCCCAGCGGCTGATGCACCTCGGGTTTGAGAGTTACGTCATCGGCGAGACGATCACGCCCGCGTTCGGGCCGGAAGACGTGCTCATCGCGTTCTCGGGTTCGGGAGAGACCCGATCTGTCGTTGACGCGTGTGAAACCGCCCGGGAGATTGGAGGGAAGATCTGCCTCGTCACGTCGACGCCCGACTCGCATATCGGGCGCATGGCCGACTGCATCGTGGAGATCGGGAACGATCGGCTCAAGGATACAGGTATCCCGCGCGATTTTGAGATCCGCCAGCTCACCGGACAGTATCGGTCGATCTCCGGGTCGTTCGCCCCTCTCGGGACACTTTTCGAGACCGCAGCACTGGTCTTTTCTGATGCGATAGTCTCCGCCCTGATGGAGGTGCGGCACTGCACCCCTGAGGAACTCAGGAGCCGGCTTGCGAACGTGCAGTAAGTGGGGGCAACCCGGCCCCGGCAAACATTATGTCGTCTCGCAGGCAACAGATGTTCCGGCACGCTTGCGGCTCCGGTGGGAGCCGGGGTATTTATATTATTAATCATTAAGATTTAAAGGGGGTTTTTGTTTGAGAGAGTTACGCATTCATGGCAGGGGGGGCCAGGGTTCCGTGACCGCCGCCGAACTCATCGCTTTCGCAGCATTTGAAGGTGGTGTGTATGCCCAGGCATTCCCGGCCTTTGGCGTGGAGCGGCGCGGAGCCCCGGTTCAGGCGTTTGTCCGCTTCAGCGATGAAAAGATCCGGCTGCGCAGCCAGATTTACGAACCAGACTACATCATCGTGCAGGACCCGACCCTGATCGGGGATGTGGATGTCTTTAAGGGCATGAAAGCGGGCGGCATCGCCATCGTCAACACCGAGATGCCCGACTTTGATTCCCGGGTCCCGGAAGGCGTGAAGGTCTATACCATCGATGCGACCACCATCGCGCTCGAAGAGCTTGGTGTACCCATCACCAATACAACCCTGATGGGTGCGTTCGCTGCAGCCACTGGCGAGATCAAGCTGGAGTCGCTCGAACACGCACTGCGAAACCGGTTCTCGGGGAGCATGGCGGATAAAAACGTCAAAGCAGCAGAACGCGCGTATAACCAGATCGGGGGTGCGGCGTAATGGCGCTACGGGTCGGCTGCGCCGCGGCTCCGGGCAGGGCTCTTGAGAATAAGACCGGCGCCTGGCGTGTCTTCAAACCGGTCTTCGAGCCTGAAAAGTGCACGAAATGCGGCATGTGCGCCCTGGTATGTCCGGAGGGGTGCGTTCGCGAGACGGAGGAGGGCACGTTCGAGCCCGACCTCGATTACTGCAAGGGTTGTGGCCTCTGCGTGGAGATCTGCCCGAAGAAAGGCATCCAAATGGAGAAGGAGGAGAAATAATGCTGGAGTTTATGGAAGGGTCGCATGCGGTGGCCGAGATCATTAAACGCTGCCGCCCGCAGGTGATCGCAGCCTATCCCATCACGCCGCAGACGCACATCGTCGAAGACCTTGCCCAGATGGTGGCGAACTGTGAAATTGATGCCGAGTACATCACGGTCGAGAGCGAGTTCTCGGCCCTCTCCGCCTGCCTCGGTGCGAGTGCGGCAGGTTCCCGGGTTTACTCGGCAACGACGTCCCAGGGGCTCGCCCTGATGTTCGAAGTCTGCTTCAACGTGGCGGGAATGCGCCAGCCGATCGTGATGACGATCGCGAACCGCTCGCTCGGTGCGCCGCTCTCGATCTGGAACGATCAACAGGACTCGATATCCCTGCGTGACTCCGGATGGCTGCAGTTCTACGCGGAGGACAACCAGGAGGCTGCCGATCTCCACATGATCGCCTATAAGGTCTGTGAGGATCACGACGTCCTCCTTCCGGCGTTCGTCTGTTTCGATGGGTTCATCCTCACGCACACCTACGAGCCGGTCGCTCTTCCCACCCAGGAGGAGGTGGACGCCTACCTGCCCGCCTTCACCCCGTACCAGCGGCTGGATGCGGAGAACCCGCTGAGTTTCGGGATGTATGCGACGCCTGAGTACTACATGGAGTTCCGGTATGAGGTCGACCGGGCGATGCAGCGTGCCAAACAGGCGTTCATCAAGGCCGGGCGCGAGTTCGGCGAGCGGTTCGGCAGGGACTACTCCGCGCTCGTTGAAGGCTACCGGCTCGAGGACGCCGATACTGCGCTCGTTGCGATGGGCTCCATCTGCGGCACCGCAAAGGATGCCATCGACGAGATGCGCGAGCACGGCCGGAAGGTGGGGCTCTTGAACATCCGGATGTTCCGGCCGTTCCCTGCTCAGGAGATCGCGAATGCGCTCAAAGGCGTCTCGACGGTGGCGGTGCTCGACAAGAACATCTCGCTTGGAAACGGCGGAGCGGTCGGCACCGAGGTGAAAGCGGCGCTCAGCGGCTCCGGCATATCGGTATACGACTACATTATCGCTCTCGGCGGGCGCGATGTCCGGAAGCGAGATATCGCCGCGGTCGTCGACCTCGCCGAGAAGGGAGAAGGTGATCTATTCTATGGATTACGGACGGAGGTGCTCTGAATGGCTGAGGTAGAGGGAGGAGGGTGCGAACTCTTCTCGGCAGGACACCGGGCGTGCGGAGGGTGCGGCCCGGCGCTTGCGGCCCGGCTCCTCCTCAAGGCGACCGGAAAGAACGTCATCATCGCTGCCGCGACGGGGTGCATGGAGGTCTTCTCCACGCCCTACCCGGAGACGGCCTGGGGCGTCCCCTGGATCCACTCGCTCTTCGAGAACCCCGCAGCGGTTGCGTCGGGCATCGAGGCCTCGCTGAAGCGGCAGGGACGAACGGAGAAGGTCGTCTGTATCGGCGGCGACGGGTCCACGCTCGATATCGGGGTGCTCTGTATCAGCGGCGCCTTCGAGCGCGGTCACGACATCACCTACATCTGCTACGACAACGAGGCGTACATGAACACGGGCATCCAGCGGTCGGGCGCGACGCCCTACGGCGCGAGCACCACGACGAGCCCCGTGGGGAAGTGTTCGCACGGCAATCCGCATCCGAAGAAGGACATGCCCGCGATCCTCGCTGCACATGGTGCGCCATACGTTGCGACGGCCTCGATCGCCTATCAAAACGACTTCATCAAGAAGGTCGAGCGGGCGATCAATACACCCGGCCCCTGCTACATCCAGGTGCACACCCCCTGCTGCACGGGGTGGGGTTTTGAGTCCGGCGAGACGCTTAACATGGCCAAACTCGCCATCGAGACCGGTCTGTGGGTGAACTACGAGATGGTCGACGGTCGGATCGAGAAGGCAAAGAAGGTACGGCGCAAGCCGGTCGAGGAGTATCTCTCGAAACAGAAGCGTTTCCGGCACCTCTTCAAGCCAACCCGGCAGGATGATGTGATCGCGAATATCCAGGCGATCGCCGACGCGAACGCCGAGCGGTTCGGCATCGACATCAAGGCGAAAGAACCGTCAGAATAAAGTACAGCCCGAAGAGAACCATGGCGAGTCCGCTCGCCTGCACCACTTTTTTGTAATGGGAGCCGAGAATGTTTGCTCCCCGCGAGACTGCAAAGGCAAGGAGCCCGAGCCAGACGATATCCGCACTGATGTGCCCGATGTAGAACTCGACAAACGAAGGGTGAAGCGCGAGGAATCCGACGCCGAACGTGAGCCACCAGACCCACCAGTAGGGATTGCCGAGCGTGCAGGCCACCCCGAGGGCAACCGGTGTCCGTGTCTCCTCGTTCGCGGCGACGGCATCTCCTGCATGGAGAAACTGCATCATGCCGAGCACGATGAGCACGCCTGATCCAAGGAGGGCAATAATATTGATGTATGGGATGTCGCGCACGCCGAAGGCTATGGCTGCGACCATGACGGCTTCGGGGATTCCATGCCCTGCGATGAGCCCCGCGACGAACCTTCCTGGTTGCCGCGGCCCGAGACCGAGGATCGAAGCGGTCATGGGCCCGGGTGCTGCAGCCCCGGAGAACCCGATCAGGAACGATGCCGCGACGATCTCGATCATTCGCCCCCCCTCCTCCGCGAGATGAGGAGGGGAAGGATCAGGACAAGCGCGACCGCGAGCCAGATGGTGCCGAACGTGTTGAGCAGGATCTCGCGGTCCGGGGTGTAAAACCGCACCTCCGCGACTGTCACCCGGTCCCAGGATATCTCCGTGGTCCCGTTCGGCCCGGACGAGATGGCCCCGCCGGTGCTGACCATGCCGATGAGCGGGTTTCTGACGTCCACCCCTTCGGGAAGGGCGACGGTTACGGCATACGGCGCATCGAAAGCCGCGACAAGGCGGTTGTCTCTCACGGGTGCCCGGTAGGTGATGGTGTAGTTCCCCTCCGGGAAGGTGATGATGCCCCTCCCCGTCTCCCGGTACTCGACCGGTCCTGCGGACCCGAGTACCTCGAGATCTTCGACCTGGAGCGGGACCCGCTCACCCATCATGCCCGGGGTCCAGAAGGCGTGCTCGCTCCCCGAGACCACAACCGAGGCCTCGTAGGCGGTGCCGCCGGGGAGCACCCGGATGGCGGCCTCTTGTGCCGTCACCGGGGCGCAGATCAGGATCAGTGCAAGGCAGAGAGCAGCGAGGATAGGTCCGCGTCGATCTCGGTTGGAGGCTCGCATTGTCGTACCACAGTTTCAGGATCTTTTAAGAGATGACCGGTCACCACACAGACGATCCGCTCATCCTTATCGATCAGGCCGAGTTCGGCAAGTTTCCGTATTCCGGCAACCGAGGCTGCTGAGGCGGGCTCGACCCCGATGCCCTCTTTCCTCGCGAGATCCCGCTGCATGGCAAGGATCTCCTCGTCGGTCACGGCCGCCGCCGTCCCGCCGGTCGCGCGGATGGCGACGAGCGCCTTCTCCGCGTTTACCGGGGCGCCGATCCGTATCGCGGTCGCGACGGTCTCAGGCGCCGACTCCGGGACCAGCACCTCGAGGTTCTTCTCGATTGCCTTCACCACCGGCTGCGAACCGGCCGCCTGGATGCCGGTCATCATCGGCAGCCGGTCGATAAACCCGAGCACCTCGAGTTCCCGGAGCCCCTTATAGACCGCGGAGATGTTGCCTGCGTTCCCGACGGGGAGGACTATCCGGTCGGGAACCTCGCCGCCGAGCTGATCGATCGCCTCGAACCCGATCGTCTTCTGCCCCTCCAGACGGTAGGGGTTGACCGAATTTAAGAGATAGAGGCCCTGGCTGATGCAGAGCTCGTGTACCATCTCGAGCGCTTTGTCGAAGTTGCCGCGGATGGAGATGACCCGCGCACCGTGCATCAGCGCCTGCGCGACCTTGCCGAGGGCCACCTTCCCCGCAGGCAGGAGGACGACGCAGGGGATGCCGCCCCTCGCCGCGTAGGCAGCGAGGCTCGCGGAGGTGTTCCCGGTGCTCGCACAGGCGACTGTCTTCATCCCGAGTTCGAGGGCCATGCTGACGCCCACGGTCATGCCGCGGTCCTTGAACGAACCGGTCGGGTTCATCCCCTCGTGTTTGGCGTAGAGTTCAGGAAGACCCAGTTCCCTGCCGATGGCCTTCAGGTGGTAGAGTGGGGTGCCCCCTTCCTGGAGGGAGACCGGTTCGCCCCGGACCGGGAGGAGTTCGCGGTAGCGCCAGACCGAGAGGGGGCGCCGGTTCCATTTGTCCCGGGAGACGTCGATGCCGTCCAGGTCGTATTCGACGGTCAGCAGGTGTCCGCAGCGGTTGCATGTATAGATGATCTGGTCCGGTGTGTAGGTCGCACCGCAATGAACGCAGACGAGACGGTACATGGAAAATCGTTGATCGCGCGGATACGTATAGATATGGTATCGGGGACCGGGACCGATCGCGCTACCGGCGAGGCCGCTCGCGCCGGACGCGGGAGACGAGCATGAAGATCAGCCAGAGCGCGGAAGTGGTGACAAGCGCAAGGCGCCCGAGTTCCTCCGGTGATGCAGCGGTCACGAACGGTGCGATGATCATCCCGGCCGCCGCTATCACGAGCACGACGGCGAAGGCCGTCGGGCGCACCTCAAAGGCTCCCAGTGTCCGGACGCGTCCCGCCATCCGCCGCCGGGAGAAGGGATAGAGCCAGGCGACGCCGGCAGGGGTGCAGGTGTCCTCCATAAGGTGGAGGACGCACCCTGCAAAGAATGCGCACCCGAAAGCCGGGAGGAGCGTGAGAGGCCACTCTAGCCAGATGAGGATGAGGGCCAGGTAGCCGGAGAGGATCAGGCTGGTCAGCCCGATACCCGAAAACGAGTGGAGCAGCCCGCGGTGCCGGTGCCGGTAGCTCTTCCGCAGGAGCAGCAGGAATACGAGGGAGAGCGGGTAGTAGATGAGATACCTGATGGTATAGCCAAAGATCGGCAGTATCACGGCAAAGCCGTTGATGACCTGACCTCTCTTCCCTTTCGCCCCGGCTACTCGGCCGTTGAATATTGCCGCATCGACAGCATCTGCATCCGGCGCAAGCGATCCGACGAAGACGCCGAAGAGGAGGACGGCGAGCAGGACCGGGTCGGTGATGGTGACCCCGGGAGCGATAAGGAGCGCTGCCGTGGCAAGGCTGAGCGAAACGTGCTGGTCACCCCGCATGGAATATCTCTACAGTTTGGAGAGCAGTTGGTGATAAAGGTCACTTCTGCGGTCTGAAAGTGAAGGAAGCCTTGATCGGGCCTCATGAACCGTTGCCGGGTCGACTTCCACAAAGAGGAGTTCTTCGCCTGCCCCGCACCGGCCGGTGACGGTGCCGTCCGGGTCGGCGGCGAGCGACCCTCCACAGTAGGCCCCGTCCGGCTCCCTGGCCGTGTTTATTCCGGCCACGTAGTATCGGTTCTCGAGGGCGCGTGCGGGGAGGAGGGTTTCCCAGTGCGAGAGCCGGCAACACGGCCATGCAGCCGGAACCAGCATGCACTCCACGCCGGCTATGGCGTAGATGCGGAAGAGTTCCGGGAACCGGAGGTCGTAGCAGACGGCAAGCCCGAATGTCGTGTTTTTGACGGTAAACGTGGCGATCCGGTCGCCTGCGGTGTAATATCGGTCCTCCCCGTCGGGAGAGAAGAGATGAACTTTTGCGTAGGCAGCGAGGAGTTCACCGCCTGCATCGAGCACCACGACGGTGTTTTTAGGAAGGCGACCCTCCCCCGCTTCAACGATGGAGCCCACGACTGCAATACCGCTAATTTGCGCTATTCGGCCGAATGCGGCAGTGAGCGGGCCGCCAAGGGGCTCACCGGAATCCGGTGGGATCTTCGGGGACCATCCGTTCACGAACTGTTCGGGGAAACAGATGAGTGACGCTCCCGCCGCGGCGGCCTCATCGGCCATCCGGCCGGCAGCCTCAAGCATCCTGGCCGGCCTCTCCCCGCCGGCGGCAACCTGGGCAAGCGCTATCTTTGTCATCGTCAGGACGGGCTTGTCCCCCGGCTCCTGCAGGAGAGAACGAGCATGCCGGCGCCGAGAACGATGAAGACCGCGAGTGCTACCATAACGTACGAGGCGAACGGGACATTTATAGAGAACGCCTGCGCTCCGGTGAGGATTCCGCCTGCAATGATGCAGGTGCTGATCAGGACGGTTCCAGGGAGTGTAAGATCGGGTGTCATACGGCCCCTCCGGTGAGTATGGGGAAGGCGGTTCTGATGCCGACCAGGATGAACTGGACCGCGATCGCGATGAGGAGCATACCCATCAGCCGATTGACGGCCCGGTACTCCCGCTGGCCGATGCGCCGGACGATGACGTCGGACCGCTGCATCATGGCGTACGTGATCCCGATGGCTGCAACAGCGGCGAGCAGCACGATGGCGATTGCGGCGATGCTCATACCCATCGCCTCGTTCATCAGAACGATCGCAGAGGTGATAGCGCCGGGTCCCGTGATCATCGGGATTGCAAGCGGCATGACTGCGATATCATCCGCATCCTGCCCCTCATACTTCTCAGTAGCGGTCATCTTCGTCCGGGAAGTCTTTGCGTAGACCATATCCATGCCTATGCCGAAGAGGAGGAGGCCGCCGGCAATACGGAAGGCTTCGATGGATATGCCGAAGAGCTGCAGGATCCAGCCGCCCGCAACGGTGAAGATCAGCAGGATGACCAGGGCAAACTGGCTTGCGTCACGTGCGACCTTGAGCTTCGCTGCCTGGTCCATTGTGCCGGTGAGGGAGACGAAGATCAGGGTGGCTGCGAGCGGGTTCACTACGATGATGATCGAAGAGAACGTCAGCAGCGCAAAACTCAGGAGGTCCACCATTCGTGATCAGGTATGCGGTAGGTTCGATATTAGCACTTGTGGTTTTGAGGGAGGATGGACGATTCGTTGCGCAGGAAATCGTCTCCGGTAAAGATTTTTTCCGACGATGGGCCACAGGGGTGCCAGGTTATTTCTCCGTGGGCTCTCTCGGCGGTGGAAAGGTTTGTGGTGGGATGGGGGGGCTCCTGTCGATATTTGGGGCGTTCACGCTCGCATGTTAGTTCGGGAACGCCTTTCTTGTAGGGTATTGCCTGGCTGCCCCCGCCCGCGAGGGTGTGTGGAGCTACAGTTAGAGGCTTACATGGTAGAGGCAGGGGAGGGGGCTACAGGGCAAGCTTTGTGCGATAGAGACCGGGGGGGCGCGCCCCCTCCCCGCCGACCCCGCCCCCAATGGCGATAGAGTCCCCCGCACCGCTACGTAGTTCAAGTTCACGAAAAAGGAAACGGTCTTCCACCGGCATCCGGTGGTCCCGTCGTTTACTCGTAGAGAACGGGCTCGTCGATCCGGGAGTAATCGACCAGTTCGCCCGGCGCAAAGTGAATGCCGAGTTCGCGGGCGGCGCTCTCGGGGGAGTCGGACGCGTGGATCACGTTCCGCCCGATATCGAGCGCGAAGTCGCCGCGAATGGAGCCCGGTGCAGCCTCTGCAGGGTTGGTGGCGCCGACCATCCTGCGGACGACCGCGGCGGCACCCTTCCCCTCCCAGGCCATCAGGAAACAGGGCCCGCTCATGATGTAGGCTTTCAGGCCCGGGAAGAAGGGCTTCTCCAGGTGTTCGCGGTACTGCTCGACGACCCGGTCCTCCGGGAGGAGCTCGAGTTTTGCTCCTGCAAGTTTGAGGCCCTTTGCCTCGAACCGGGAGACGATCTCCCCGACAAGTCCGCGCTGGACGCCGTCGGGCTTGACCATCACAAAGGTGCGGTCCATGCCGATCACTCTTTGCCGCGGGCCTTGCGTCCCGCTGCGGTCCACTCGACACGGCGCGGCACCCGGCCGAGCCTGTAGTTGTTCTGGCACTTGGTGCTGCAGAAGTAGTAGATGGTCCCGTCTCTCCTGACGAACATCTTACCGGTGCCGGGCTCCAGGGTCTCTCCGCAGAAACTGCAGACGTACTTGTCGACCATGGTTACCGCCTCGAGAGTTTCTTGGCCTCACGTTCGGTCTCGAGAAGCGAGAGGATGTCTCCCTCCCGGATAGGGCCCACGGTGTTGCGGGTGATGATCCGCCCCTTGTTCGGGCCATCGAGGACCCGGCACTTGACCTGCTGGGCTTCGCCATGCATGCCGGTCATGCCGATGATCTCGATAACTTCTGCGGGCGTTCCGTCGTTTGCCATAATCTAACCCTCACTCTCTTAATGCAGCAATCTGCTTCGCGATCTCTTCGACGAGGTCCTTTGCTTTGCCTGCCTTAACGATCGCGGCGGCCGCCGAGCCGACCTCAAGGCCGCTCGCGGAACCGATGTCGTTCTGCTTCGTGATGTAGACGAACGGGATCTGCTTCTCCTCACAGAGCGGCGGCAGATGCATCACGATCTCTTCAGGCTCAACGTCCGAGCCGATGAGAACAAGCTGGGCGATGTTCCGCTCGACTGCTTTCGTTGCCTCGTTGGATCCTTTCTTTACCTTGCCGGTATCTCTAGCGATCTCAAGGGCTTCAAGAGCCTTATTCTGGATCTCTTCCGGAATCTCGAATTTTACATATGCCTTTGCCATAACTCACCTCTTTCGGGGGCAGCCCTCTGCTGCTCCGTCATCATTCATCAGTAGCGTAGCTGATCGAATGCGCTGTATTATGTCAATAAGAGGAGTGATAAAGGTTTGTCATTCTGCCCCGCTTTACGAGGTCCGGTCCCGCCATTTTTCCGCCTGCCCGCATGAACCCGGCTGCTGACGGTTCACGCGGGAATGCGGTAGACCTGGATTCCCTCTGCATCGTAGATGAGTTCGAGCGCCTCTGTCGGGATCGAGACATCATAGCGATTGCGCTCTTCAGCACCCACATACAGCAGGGTGGCGTTGTACGCCCGCGCAAGGTCGACGGTCCGCGCCGGCTGCTCGTATATCGCCCGCACGTCGGCGCTTCGTTCGCTGATTCGCCCCTCGTCCCCCCGCCACATGTACTCATGGAACGGCATTCCAATGATGGCCGGGATCCCGGTGAACGACGATACCCGTGAATAATAGGTATAATCTCCGCCCTCCGCCTCGACGAGGATGTGGTCGCCCGGAAGGGTCCGGAGGAACGCAATCGCCGCTGCATCCCCCCGGTGCGAGCCTTCGAGGTACGCCGCACCATCGAGGGTGTGGCTCCCGTAGCCGAAGTCGACGTTGATTACAAAGGGTGCAGCCAGGAGAATTACAGCGGCGAGTGCAGGTAGCGCCCTCCTCGTTCCGGCAGACATGCGCCGGCCGATGCCGGCGCTTTTGAGCCATTCCCCGACGATGGCGAGGCTCGCCGTCCCCATCAGGAACCACGCGGGAAGGTAGAACTTGAAGATCGTGTTCATCCGGAAGTAGGTCTCCCCCATGTTGTCCACAAGGTAGACGAGTTCGGTAACAAGGATGATCGTGAGCCCGAGGATGGCAAGCGTGTCGACGGCCGAGAACCGACGGCGAGCGAGGAGGTAGACGAGCGGCACCGCGGCGATGGCCGCCGCCGGGTAGCCGGCGAGCACGAACGGCACTGCAGCGAGCAGGAGGTAGGGACGCCTCCTGATGCCCGGGGCGCAGTAGGCGGCAAGCACCGCGAGGAAGAATCCGTGGACCAGCAGGAACTCCACAGGTTCGGAGGGTGTGGGGACGGTTCCGACTCCCGCGACGCCGGGGCTGTTGAGCTGCAGGTAGAACGGGAGGTACGCCAGGATCGCGAGCGGCGGCACCGCAGCAAGCACCATCCAGGACCTCCTGTCATCCCACGAGAAGTTGCCGTAGCGCCGCCAGACCAGGAGGCCGAAGACCAGCGTGACCGGGGCATAGACCAGCACGTCCCAGGAGTTGAACCCCGGCATTGACCCGAGAGAGAGGGCCGCAAGCCCGCAGAGGACTGCCCGCCCCCGCATGGAGAGCGTCCCCCACCGCATATAGGCAAAGACCAGGAGAAAGAGCAGGAACCCCTGGTTGAAGAAGCTCATGACGTGCGGGTGCACGTCGCCCCAGAGCATCGAGAAGATGGGATACTCGTTGATGGTATTCTCGATCGTCCTGGTGCTCCCCCAGAGGACGTCGAACCATGCATCCCCGATCAGGATGTGGTAGATAGCCGAAGGGTTCGGGATGAAGAGCGCAAGCACCGGGAGCCACCGGTAGCGATCGAGGAGGAGATGCCCGAGGGCGTAGAGAGCAACGACGGCAAGGCTGAACACGGTCGGGAGGGCGAGGTTGAACGCGACCGTCGAAGGCACACCGGATACGAGTCCGAGCACCCCGTTCGTCCAGTAGCCGAGGTAGTAGTAGACATCCAGCGTCCCCCCTGCGTACCAGGGGTCGAGCGGCGGGATGATAGGCTGACGCATAATCGATGCGAGGATTGCGTGGTCCATGAACTTCTCGGCGTAGGAGATGGTCGGGTTGATCCAGCGCACCTCGAGCATGAAGAGGAAGGGCACCAGGAAGGCAAGGTCCCAGGAGAGTGCGGATCGCATCCGCTCCTTCGTGAAGAACCGCCTTGATGCGGCATAGGCGAGTGCGGCGAGGAACGGCAGGAGGGCGAGCCAGATGGGAAGGCCCAGAAGGCCGCAGTACCAGGACCCGAGCGTGAAGAGGAGGATCGATGCCGGGTATGCGGCCGCCGCCGCAAGGCTCCCGAGGGTGCGGTCGAGCGCCGGCCAGATGGCGAGCTGGAGCAGTTTGACGACCGCAAGCCAGAGCAGTACGGCGACGATATATTCACCCGCCAAACGTATCCTCCGTCTCGATCTCTCTGGAAAAGACCTTCTTCAAGAGGTCCATCGACCAGTCGCCGAAGTAGTAGATCGACCCGACGCCCCCGATCAGCGTGACCAGATTTTTGATCAGGTGATCGATGACTGCTATCAGCGTTGCCGTGACTGCCGGCGTTCCTGCGAGCCCGAAGGTCAGCGCAAGCGCGAGTTCATAGGTCCCAACACCGCCGGGAGTGATCGGGACCGCCTTGACGAGGTTGCCGATGACGATCGCGAGGACGACGATACCGAACGGGACCGGCTCCTGGAACATCAGGACGACGGCGTAGCAGACCAGCACGTCGACGAGCCATATCAGAAGCGATGAGCCGCTGAGCACAACGAGGGCCCGGGGGTTGATGGAGGCCCGCTTCACTTCATCGAGCATCCTCTGGACGGCAACGATGATCCGGTTCTCTGACTCTATCCTGCCCGACCAGAGGAGCACGGCAAAGAAGATGCCGCCTGCGGCGAGGGGGACGACGATGACCGTGACGAACCAGTCGGGAACATCCAGGACGGCGAGGACGAACGGGAGCGCGAAGGCGCCGAGCACCGCGATCATCAGGATGTCAAAGACTCGCTCGACAACCAGGGACGAGAATCCCTGCGAGTAGGTGGCGTCGTCCTCGTGCTTTAAGATGAGCATCCGCACAAAGTCGCCGAGTCGTGCAGGAACGATGAGGTTCGCCGTCTGAGAGATGAAGATGCAGGCGGTCGAGAACCAGAGGCCCTTTCCGATGTCGAGGCCGTGCAGGATGAACCGGTAGCGATACCCGCGGAGGATCCAGGCGATGACACAGATCCCGACAGCGGCAAAGAGGAAGGGTATCACCGCGTGCTCGAGCGTCAGCAGGAGGTCGTCCCAGACGCGGTAGAGCATATAGACAACGATCCCGACCGCGATTAAGGTGGGGATGACGACCGCGCTAGCCTTTTTCCACATGGAGCCGCCACCAGAGATGCACGATTGCCGATCCCATCTCAATTACGTCTTTTCTCCGCACCGTCGTCCCCTTGCCCTGCTGCCACCGCACGGGGAACTCCCGTATCCGGTAGCCGTTCTTCTGCGCTCGCACCAGCACCTCGGTGTCCCAGAACCAGTGGCCTGCGGTCACCGACGGGAGCAGGGAGAGAAGGCGGTCACGGCGAAACGCCTTGAACCCGCACTGGTGGTCGTAAAGCGAGCTACCGAGGATCGTCCTTACCAGGGTGTTGTAGCCGCGGCTCGCGATCTCCCGGCCACCGCTCCGGACGATATCGCTTTCCGGGAGAAGACGGGAGCCCGTTGCGACATCGTAGCCGTCCCGGATTGCGCCGACCAGTTCGGCGAGGTGCTGCATGTCGGTGGCGAGATCGATATCATAGTAGCAGACGATCGAACCCGCCGCTCCGGCAAACGCGCGGTTGAGCGCTCTGCCGCGCCCGAGCCGCTCATCGCTATGCAGCAGGCGGATCCGCGGGTCTTTTCCCTCGCAGCCTCTGACGAACTCCGTGCTCCCGTCGGTGCTCCCATCCTCGGCAACGATCAGTTCAAACCGCCCGGGTGCGATCGCCTCAAGCGTCTCGATTGACTGCGGTATGGCCGTCCTGAGTGCCGCAAGGTCGTTGTAGGCCGGCAGGACGGCGCTCACCTCGATATCACGCATCCGGGTACCTCGCAAGGACCTTCTTTGCCACTTCCTGCCCGGCGACGACCGAACCGTTCATGCTCCGTTCCGGGTAGTTCGGGGGGCTGAACATCCCGGCGAGGAAGAGCCCGTGCTCTTCGTAGGCGGGCAGCCGGTCCCGAAGGCCGGTCGTGTAGACAGGGCCCGCATACGGGTCGACGGCGAGCCGGTGCCAGTGCACCTCGTCTTTGCCGACGCTAAACCGCCTGCAGAAGTCGTTGAGCATCGACTGCTCGAACCCCTCCGGGAGGCGGCTGGTGAAGTAGGATGCAAGGTAGACGATATGCTCGCCGTACCACGCGAGCGGGGCGAAGTTGGTGTGCGAGACCACAGCGCCGTAGGGAGCCGCGTCCTTCATGTTCAGCCAGTATATGCCGTCGGTCACGTCCCGGTCGAGCGCGAGGGTCATGCAGGCGGCGCCCTGGTAGGGTATCGGGGCGATATCGAGACCGGCAAGGTCCGCGGTTACCTGCGGCGGGAGCGTGGATACAACACAATCATACGCCTTCCCGTTGACGAGCCAGCCACTGCCCTCCCGCCGGATCTCCTCAACAGGAGAGCCCGAATTAATCGAAGCCCCCCGTCCCGCCGCCTCTTCTTCGAGCCGCGCGACGAAGTGCCGGAACCCCCCTTTCAGGTAACCCAGGCGCTCGCCCCCGGCACCCCGGTCAGACCGGATGGCGATACGGGATATGAGCCAGGCTGCCGATACCTCGCCCGCACGGTCTCCGAACTTGCTCTTCAAGAGCGGTTCGAAGAACGAGGCATAGATGCCGGGGCCGAGGTTGTCGAGGATGAAATCTTTTGCGGTGATCCCGTCGAGGGCTCTCGCGTCGAACCGCCGGGAGCGCAGGGTCAACAGGCCGAGACGGACCTTCTCGGAGAGCGTGAGGTGAGGGTAGCGCAGGATCTCGGTTGGGGTGGTGAGCGGGTGGATGGTCCCGTCGACGTAGTAACCGGTGGTCCCCTTGAGCCATACCAGCCGGTCGGTTATCTGCAATCTATCAAAGAGGCTGAGCAGGGCGGTGTCGCCGGCAAAGCAATGATGGTAGTATTCCTCGATCCAGTAATCGCCGATCCGGTACGAACCGAGGCAGCCGCCCGAAACGGGTCTTCGCTCGAAGAGATCTACCTGGTGTAATCCGGCAAGTTCAAGCGCCGAAATCAGACCGGATAGACCTCCCCCCACAATGCAGACCTTCATCGTTCACCACTATGTCTGAAAATTATAAGAACACTTTTGGGTTATAGTGTATGTATGGTCTTTATAGATAAGTGTGGATATAATTAATTAGTCAATATGAGGGTGTGAAGCTGAATGAGGGTCTTCTTCATAGGATTCGGTCAGGCTGGGGGCAAAATTGTCGATATGTTCATCGAACAGGACAAACGAATGCAGGCCCAGAGTTTTAGGGGAATCGCAGTAAATACGGCGCGTACCGACTTGATGGGACTGAAGCACATCGAGCTCAAAGACCGGCTTCTTATCGGCCAGACGGTGGTCAAAGGCCATGGTGTGGGAACCGATAATGTAACCGGAGCGCGGGTGACCGCCGATGAGATTGATACCATCATCAACGCAATCGACTCGAGGGGCACGCATGATGTCGATGCCTTCGTCATCATCGCCGGTCTTGGCGGCGGAACGGGCTCTGGCGGTTCCCCGGTGCTCGCCAGGCACTTAAAGCGCATCTACCGGGAACCGGTCTATGCGATCGGCATCCTGCCCGCTCCTGAAGAGGGCCGGCTCTATTCGTACAACGCGGCTCGTTCCCTGAGCACCCTGGTGAACGAGGCGGACAATACCTTCATTTTCGATAACAGTGCCTGGAAGAACGAAGGGGAGAGTGTCAAGGATGCCTACAGCCGGCTGAATGACGAGATCGTCCGCCGATTCGGCGTGCTCTTCCGTGCGGGCGAGGTCGGCAAGGCGGGCGTCGGCGAGATGGTCGTGGATTCGAGCGAGGTCATCAACACTCTGCGCGGCGGCGGAATCAGTTCCGTTGGATACGCCATCAGCGAGAAGATCGGTCCGCGCGTGAAGCAGAGCCAGGGGCTCCTCTCCGGCCTGATGCGGAAGAAAGAGAAGACCGAGGAGGTGCTGACCGGGGAGGATAAGTCGGCAAAGATCATCGCCCTCGTCAGGCGTGCCATGCTCGGGCGCCTCACTCTCCCGTGCGACTATTCGACGGCCGAGCGGGGTCTCGTCCTCCTCGCAGGCCCGCCGGAGGAGATGGACAGGAAGGGCGTCGAAAAGTCGAAGAGCTGGGTGGAGGAGAACATTGCCGGCGTCGAGGTGCGTGGTGGTGATTACCCGGTGCAGAGCGATTACGTCGCTGCTGTGGTGGTTCTTGCGACGATCGGGAATGCTCCCCGGATCACTGATCTCCTCGAGATTGCGAAGGCCACGAAGGAAGATGTCCTTAAGTCGAAGGAAAAGCGTTCGACCATGTTCGATGACGGCATAGAGCCGCTGTTCGAGTGAGAGGGGGACAATATGAAGGCAAGCATCAGTAAATGGATCATTCTCCTGCTGGCACTGGTCTGTGTCGCGCAGGCGGCATCGGCATTCGACATCAAGACCGAGACTGTCAACCCCGCGAGCGGGGCTCTCGAACCCGGCCAGCAGGTGAACGCGCGCTACGTGCTCACCTATGATATGGTCACCACTACCGGGAACGACGAGACATTCGAGTTCAGCACCGGGCTGCAGAATGCCGTCTGGGACTTCACTGTCTACCGTGACGGGGTTGCCATCTACACCACCAAAAAGACCGGGTACTACCCGGTTCTGACGGAGTTCGAGATATCTTACGGCGATGGCGATATCGAACTGGATGCTCAGGTGCGCGGCGTTGTCCCCTCGAGCGCGAGCAGCAAGGTTCTGATCACCAAGATCGACCACCTGCGGGACAAGGATGTGAAGGACACCCACTCTGTGACCCGCGATGTCGTGAGTTCGGCCCAGGTCGTGGGTTCCCTCTCCGCCCAGCAGCAGCGCCTCAAGGACTTGAAAGCCGACATCGATGACAAGGCATCGCAGGGCGTGGACGTCGCCGCCGCGCAGGCCGAGTATAATGCCGCGAGCCAGGCGCTCACCAGCGCTGCATCGGCAGGCCCGTCACAGGCGGCGAGTTACATCGCCACTGCCAAGACCGACATAGACGAGGCGAATGCGCACCTCGATAAGGCATGGGCCCAGAAGGCGGTCGCCGACACCGGCGCAGCAATCGAGTCTCTCGACGGGATGATCACCTACTTCGCCGAGAACCGCTCTATGGCGAGCGACCCACAGGTGGTCGCCATCATGACCAAGCGCGAGAGCGCCGTCCAGTTCTACTCCCAGGCACAGGATAACCTGAATAGCGAAAACTATCCGTTGGCACGCTCGAAGGCGGGCGACGGCCTGAGTAAGGCGAATGAGGCTCTGGCCGATGCAAATGCGCTCAAAGAGAAGATCGGCGAGGGGTTCAACATCGGCGGCAACCTCCTCCTCTACATCGGCGTTGGGGTTGTCATTGTCCTTATTGTCGCGGGTGTCGTGATATACCGGAAGAGAACCGGCTGGGACGAACTGGGATAGTCCCCGGCGAAACCCTCTCTCTTTTTCCACCCTCGGTGGTTTTCCAATTTTCATCAGGTTTCCATTGGCCGATGTCTGCATATTCTGGTTGACTTCTGGCGCGCGTTCGATTGTTGCCGGAGAGACCGTCCCCAAATGCCTCTGTCGGGGGCAGCTATCGAAGACCGAAGGTCTTTTCAAGATCCCTCCGGTCACATCCGGTCTCCGCTCGAAGCTCTTCGAATTTCGGCGGCTTTGTCGAACCCCCCCTGTTTGTTCCAGATGGCCGCACTCCGGGGTACGGCTTTCCACCGGGTATCGCCATGACTGCCCCCGCCCCCGGGGCGGGGAAAGACTGGCCGTAGGGCAGGAGTTAAAGCACCGAAGGTGCGGCCGAGGAGCGCGAAGCGCGGGCGGGGTGGGGCCTGAGATATGCGGTTCTTCGCGCGAGACAGGGGAGGGGGGCACGCCCCCATCCCCGTCAGCCCCTCCCTCGATGGCGATATCCCCACAGTCCACTGCACCGTGATATTTCTCCCATTTTGACTACTCTGTTTGTTACACAGCGAAGGCCTTCGGCCTTCTCTAACTCCTGTCGTTCTGACAGTCGCACCTCGCACCTACGGTGCTCGAACTCCGCTCCCAGGAGCGTCGTTCTTCGCATGAGTTGACGGTGGAAGCATTAACGAAATCTCACGCGAACCGCGAAGAAGAGGGGAGGGCATCAGCAGGGTGGGGCACGCATCTGGTGATGGGGGCTTGCACCGTCGGTGATGCCGGTTGCGGTCTCCCGGGTTGCCGGCGGCCTCGCACGTGTCAGGCAGTCGTCCCTGTGGGAACCCTTGAGAAGACCTCAAGGTTTCTGCTCCCCACCTTCCCGTCCCGCAGGAAGTAGTACTCGAGCAGCCTGTCCTTGTTCTCCTCATAGGAGAACCAGTAGTTCAGCCGGTAGGTCTCCTTCACGTAGCCATCGAGAGTCGGGTAGGTATCCGCGTCGTGGGTGATCACGAGGTCGAAGTTACCTCCGTATATCGTCGGTTCGCTCACCTTCTGGCTGTAATAACTGAGCTTCGAGGCGCGGTCGCCCCGGTAGTACCAGGGCAGCGGCCAGTAGGAGTCGGTCGCGATCGCCACTTTATCTGCGGCATCGATCTTGGCGAAGACCTCCCGCAGGTCTTCGGAGTTCTGCACCTGCACGATGGGTTCGTTGATATCCGCCGGGGTGAACGCCACGTGGAGCGTCATGACGATCAGGAAGACGCTCGCCACGACGGCGATGGCCGCCTTCCTCGTGGTCATCATATAGACCGCGACGAAGATCATGGGCAGGAGCTGGTGGAGGATCAGCCACGGCACCTTCTCGCCGAGGTAAGCGTAGACCGCAAGCGAGAGAAGCATCCAGAAGATGGCGAACCGTGCGAACTCCTTCTGCCGGTCGACCGGCCGGAGTTCGCCGCTACCCGAGAGGATCTCACGGAGCCGGGTATTCCAGCCCTCTGCTTTCGGAACAGGCGGGGCTGCAACATCCGGAACCGTCTTTTCCTCGGCTCCTTCCGTTTCCCCGGGGCTCTCTACGTGACCCGTCCTCCGCTCCCGCCAGCGGGAGACGATGCCCGGGATATCGACGAACTGCAGGACCCCGACCACGGCGAGGATCAGGATCGGCACTTCGTAGAGGAGGAAGAGCAGGATGTAGAAGTAGGGCGGCCCTCCTAGGCGCTGTGCCTGGTGCATCGAGGTCCAGTGCTCGATTGCCCGGAGCCACCCGTCCATGAGCACCTCGGGGTGGGCGCCGAACGACGAGTAGAAGACCGCCATGATCCCGACCGCGACGAGAGCCCCGAGCACGAGATCCCGGATCCAGCGCTTCGGGAGCCGGACCTTCCCTGTCCAGACCAGGTAAAGGAGGTACGCCCCGAAGATCAGGACGATGATCGGCATGTTCTCTTTTGCGGACATCCCGAAACCGATCGCCGCCCCGGCGATGAGCGCGTATTGAACCTTATGCCGCTCGAAATAGTAGAGGAGGGCGACGAGAAGCACCATCGTAAAGAAGGCGATGAAGATGTCGTTCCTGAGAAACCGCGAGAAGTAGACCATGTTCGGCGATACGGCGAGGAAGAGCGCCGCAACAATGGTCTGCTTCTTATCGAGATAACCAAGCCTGTAGATCAGGTAGACCAGCGGGACGAGCAGGGTGCCGAGCAGCGCCGGGAAGAGTCGGCCCACGAGATCCGAGTCTCCGAGAAGCGAGAAGATTCCGGCTGTCGTATAGTAGAGGAACGGCCCGTGATACATGGGATCGTAGGTATACGTCCCTTCGGTCAGGAGCCGATAGGAGAACCACGCGTGGATGGCCTCGTCGTGGTGAAAGAGTTTCAGGTCGAGAGTGTAAAAACGAAGAATAATTGTGGCCAGAAGTATGAGGAGAAAAAGCCCCTCGAATGAGAGTAGTCGTTCACGGTATCCTGCCGCGAACACGGCGGCCTTCACGCCGCACTCACCTCAACTCTCCAGCACAATTTCAATGCCAATGTCTTTTGGAACCTGAATGCGCATCAGCTGGCGCAACGCACGCTCATCAGCGTCGATGTCGATGAGTCTCTTGTGCACCCGCATCTGCCAGCGGTCCCAGGTTGCGGTACCTTCGCCGTCAGGGCTCTTCCTGGTGGGGACCACGAGTTTCTTCGTGGGCAGCGGGATCGGACCTGCCAGATTGACGCCGGTACGCTCTGCTATCTCTTTGATTCGGTCACAGACCATCTCGATTTTCTCGAAGTCGGTTCCGGAAAGACGTATTCTGGCCTTCTGCATGTTTAACCACCAAAAAATGATAGGTACCTTCTTATCTCATCTGCTTGGGCGTGATATTGATGCATACGCCTGCCGCAATGGTGGAGCCCATATCACGGACAGCGAACCGTCCAAGCTGTGGGATCTCCTTGACCTTCTCGATGACCATGGGCTGGGTAGGACGGATCTTGACGATTGCGGCATCGCCGGTCTTGAGGAACGTGGGGTTCTCTTCCTTGACCTGGCCGGTGCGGGGGTCGAGTTTCTTCTGGAGCTCGACGAAGGAGCATGCAATCTGTGCGGTGTGGCAGTGGAAGACCGGGGTGTAGCCTACGGTCAGGGCGCTGGGGTGGTGGAGCACGACGACCTGTGCGACGAACTCCTCTGCAACGGTCGGCGGTACATCAGCAGGACCGCAGACGTCACCACGGCGGATGTCGCCCTTGCCGATACCACGGACGTTGAACCCGACGTTGTCGCCCGGAAGCGCCTGCGGGATCTCCTCGTGGTGCATCTCAATGGACTTGACCTCACCCTCTTTGTTTGCGGGCATGAAGCTGACCTTCATTCCCTTCTTCATGATACCGGTCTCGACACGGCCGACGGGCACGGTTCCGATACCGGAGATGGAGTAGACATCCTGGATGGGGAGACGCATGGGCAGGTTCGTGGGCTTCTCGGGTTCGGTGAGCAGGTTGAGTGCAGCGAGTACCGTCGGTCCCTTATACCAGGGGGTGTTTTCGCTGGGCTTCGCGATGTTGTCCCCAACGAACGCGCTCATTGGGATGAAGTTGATGGCGTCGGGCTTGTAGCCGACCATCTTGAGCAGCTGGGAGAGTTGCTCCTTGACCTCGTTGTAGCGCTTCTCATCGTACTTGACGGCATCCATCTTGTTGATGCCGATGATCAACTGGTTGATGCCGAGCGTACGGGAGAGGAAGACGTGCTCCTTGGTCTGCTCCATCACGCCGTCGGGTGCGGCGACGACCAGCAGCGCGGCGTCTGCCTGGGATGCGCCCGTGATCATATTCTTGACGAAGTCGCGGTGACCGGGGCAATCCACGACGGTGAAGTAGAACTTGTCCGTGTCGAACCGCTTGTGGGCGATATCGATGGTGATACCGCGCTCACGCTCTTCCTTGAGGCTGTCCATGACCCAGGCGAACTCGAACGAGCCCTTGCCCTTGGCTTCGGCCTCCTTCCTGTACGTCTCGATGATGTGGGGCGGTACGGCTCCGGTCTCAAAGAGCAACCGACCGACGGTAGTAGACTTCCCGTGGTCGATGTGTCCGATTACTGCTAAATTCATGTGGGGCTTCTCAGCTGCCATAGTTTGTATCCTCCACTCAAATAGGCCTGTCAGCTCGAACAGCCTGCTTATGCGAGTAACTTATACGTATGACGTCCTCCATATAAAGCATTTCTATGCGCGGCAATTGCGTGCATTCACTAAATTCCCCGGGTAATCGACAGAATCTTATTCTTCGGAAATCTACGTTCCTCATACCATGAAGATACTTGAGTTTCACCGTGACGATGCAAAGGATCGGGTGACGGTAACGTGCGCAGATCGTGAGGTGTCTGTTCACTCACATTGCGGTTATTGCCGGCACTGTGCAGGTGTCCGGGTGGGCAGGCGGACGATCCCGACACCGCAACGCCAGGCTCTCTCCGGCATGATGAAGGGCATAAACCCCGATGAGAACTTGCTAAATGCTGCCGTCATGTTTAACACCCTTGTCCGGGACGGTAATGCAATCGAGTGCGAGGACGATGCGGCCGAAGGGTTCCACTCGATGTACCGCCGCTGACACCTGTTCTCCGTGGGGGCGGCCGCAGACCGATGGCCGCCTCCACTTCACAGCCGACAGACCGCGTGTCCCCATACACTTTCACCCTGCACAGGTATCCTTTATACCAGGGGAGCCCTCACAGAGATTTGGCTGCGCCACAGAAGGCACGAAGCAGGAACCCCTCCTGCGGATCACGGCTATACACTGGCGCAAACGCCGATCTGAATGCAGCCAGAAACATTGCTGCCAGGGCCGCCGTCAACCGGCCTATTGTGGTCTGCTCCCCCAACGCAGGGGGAGAGGTTGAATCGCAAGCCTGTGAAGAGCATGGTGCCACACATGGTAGCATGCCCCCGACGCGAGGTGGGGGTAGTTGACATGAAAATCTCCTTAAAATTGGAAGCGGAGTCCAGTTTGCTGCGCTCCTAAAACGCAACGTACCAGCGGTTATCGCCCTTCGAGGATTTTCATCGGTTGAGTCTGTGGCCGAACGCGGCCTCATAGGCGTTTTCATATTCGCTTGAAAAAAGATGAGCGTGCATCCGCTCAAACAAGATTGAACGCGCGCTCGGTCACTTCATACGGCTGAATGGTGACATCGTCCGCCGTCCGGAACGTGGCGTTCCCGACGACCTTCACCTCGTATGTCCCGATCGGCATATACCGGAACGTGTGGGGAGTAACCTCGCCGGTGTTTTTATCGTGGAGATAGATCTCTCCGCCTGCAGGCTCACTGGTCACACTCAGGCTTCCGTAGGGATAGGGTTCGAGGTGGAGCGTAAGACGTTTGTCCGTCTCGGCGGCCCAATCGTCGGTCAGCCAGATCCCTTCTTCTGCGGGCAGGTACCCGGGCCGGGTGACGGAGATGACGTGCGGCCCGTCCGAGACGTTCTTGATATGGTTGGGGGTGCACAAGCCGGTCCTGAACCCATCTATCAGGATCTCAGCACCCGCCGGACTGGACTCCACGAGTAATCCACAGAGAGAGTAGTCCCGGGGGTTGATATCGGTCGTTCCCCCATCCTCCGTAACCGTGAGTTTGTGTGAGATGTACCGATCACCGTCGCTAATCGTGATGAATGAATTTCCTCCGGCTACCTCGACGGTCCGGGGCAGCCTGAAGATCGGCCCCTCACCGTTTATGGTACATCCAACACCCGCGTACTCATCCGATGTGAGTGAGATCTTCCTGACTATGGCCCGCTCCTGCGCGTCGATCATGACGGGGCTGATGCAGTTTCTCTCCACCCAGACCGTCTTTATCGGGGTATTGAACGACTGGCCCTCTTTGACTACCTTCACTGTATGACTTCCTTCCCTGATGCCCTGGATGACATGGGGTGTCGTGGACTTCATCCTCTTTCCGTCGATGATGATTGTGGCGCCCGAAGGCTGGGACGTTACATATACCCCGCCGGTTCGGTCCTGCTCCGGAGTCAGTTGCGGTTCGTCGAACTTCAGGCGGCCAAGACCAGCAAAGCCGCCTTCGGGAGTGAGGTCCGCGAATACTGTCGTGTCGTCCGGAACCGTGATGGTCGCTTCGTACAGCGCGAACTGTTCCAGTTCAAGGCGGAGAGTGTGGGTTCCAGGCTCTACAGGGCTGATGGTGGCGGGGGTGATCATCCCGATATACGCGCCGTCGAGGTGGATCCGCGCGCCGGCAGGGTTTGAACCGACCGTGAGGGTCGCCGGCAGGGGTGCGGCCACCCCGTAAATTCCGAACACTTCAGGGTATGTCGTCACCGTCCCATTCGTGAAGTCAATTGTGGTGTTGACCCGTTGCCAAGCCGCTCCGGCGGCGTCGTAGCGATACCATGCCACATCAGGGGCTGCCTGCCCGTGCGCCGTCATCATGAACGGTATTTCTGCCGTTGCATGTTCCGGGCCAATACAGTATACCCGCTCCATTGCGGTTCCCGGGACCGGAGGAAGGTCTTTTATCGCCCGGATCGTCCCTGACGTCACCACGGCACCGGTGCCGTTGACTATCCGGCAACCGTTCGGGAATATGAGCGATAGACTCCCATCTTCGGTGCTGTAGTGCAGTTCTTCCTCCAGAACCCCGGCAGCGTTGTATGATAGCGAAAACGAGCCGATCTCATCGTCGGGAGTCGTCCGGGCGTCGGAGGAGATCTCCATGCCCGATAGTGATTCATCTCCTCCGTACCGGACGATCAGGATGGTGTTCCGGTTCTGGAGGTGGTCGCCGGCGGTGCCGACCGGGTAACTCTGCACCTTCACGACGTTCTCCGATCCCTTGATGAAGGGGAGGACATCCAGGGTCGCGGTCCAGACCCCGGTCGGCCCTTCCTGCAGGGGGTTGAGCCAGTCCCAGGTGTTCAGCACCACCCGGTTCCCCATGCCGCCCTGATCGGGTTCAGCGGTGCTCACGACGTAGAGTTGCGCTGCGGAAGCCCGATCTCGATCGATGGTTCCGTCGATCTTCACCTCGGTGGCGGCCTCCTCTTCGGTCGTTCCCTCCCAGAGGTCTGCGAGGACATCATCGCACCCCTCCCCGATCCAGTAATCGATCCGGGGCCGGGTTGGATCGTTGACGACGAGCATCAGGAGGGCGGCAGGTACCCGGCAGGTGACCTTCGACTCTCCTCCTGCCTGTATCGTCAGCGTATGGTCGCCGACGGTGAGCATCTCCGGCGGGATCGCCAGGGTGAACGTCCCGGCCATCGGCGCCGATAATTTGGCTCCCTGCCGGTCCCAGGATACGGCTGCGGGGGTGATAGGCTTACTGTCGAACCTGAACGCCGGCGCGACTTCGGTTCCGGTGCCCGTCGCCGTCTCCGTTGCGTTACTCACGTAGACGTAGAGGAGGCCGCGGTCGATCTTCGCGCCTTCGGGGACGGCGACGGGAATCCGTATGGTCGATGTAGAGCCTGTCGTCAGGGGTTCTGTCGGTCCGGTTGCGGTGAAGACGTTGAGTGTGCCGTTGATGGAGCAAACTGTTGACGTGTTCAGTTTGCTGCCCTTGATACCGGAGGTGCTGGAGAGTGCGGCATTTCCACTACCGCTACCGCTCCCTGTCCCGGTCGTATCGCCGCTTTTTCCTGTGCCCTGGACCGAGTAGCCGCTCACGCCTGTCGCCGAGAAGCCGGTGAGGTCGTTCGACCACGATATCCCCTCCCCCTGGTTGGACTGGTTGCACCAGCCGTACGCGTTGAATGCCGCAAACGTCTCTAAATTCTCAAAGGAGTACTCGATCTTTGCGCACCCGCCGTCGGTCAATCCGTCAAGGAAACTGTTCGGGCCGATTGCACCGACGCCGAGGTCGATGAACATGATGTGGAACCGGTCCTCCGGGTTGTTTTTGCTCATGTCCTGACCGTGGTAAATGGGGTAGTTCTCCTTGCCTGGTTTCCAGATCTGGGGTTCGTAGATGAAGTTTTCCCTGGTGAGGGTCAGATCGGTGAAGCCTTCATGGTGCGTAACTTCATCTATGGTCGGAGGCTGGTTCAGTACCGGGGTCGGCGTCCACCGGTAGCCGCTTGCCCTGACATGGAGCTTGAAGTTCTCAGGAACCTCTCCCTGCACCGCCACCATGAGAATGAGGTCGTCAAAGAAGCCCCTCCCGCCTGTGTCGGAGAAGTAGAAGGTTCCCGACTGGGTGCTGGTCTCCGTCACCTGTCCGTAGCGCTCGGACGGGTCGGTCGTTATATGGAGGGCGTTGAGTCCTCCGGCGTCGAACTTGACATACTTGGCGCCGCCGTTTGCCATCTGGATGTCGATGTGTTTGTAGTCGGGGAGGGTGATCCCTCCGACGTCGGCCGCCGCGGCCGGTGCGGCGATGAGCGCGATGAGGAGAGCGAGGATGGTAATCCCCTCCTGCCACCTGATCGGGTGCATGCTTAAACCTGTTTTCATCGCAGTGGTCTCCTGTATGTTTTCTGCCCGGATAGCCGGGTTCATGAAGATCTGCTCTCTGTGTTCGGTTCCTCCCGGCACCTCGCCGATGAGGGGAAAAAAGGGATGTTCAGGTTCTCCTCACGAGGAAGAGAATTCCGAATGCCAGGATCGCCGCCCACACCGGGAACGGGGTGGCCTGCGGCGTCGCCGGGGTCCCCTCAGCAGATGCGACCGTCTCTTTCGTTCCGGTCGGTGTCACTGGTGAGGTGGGTTCGGGGGTCACGTCGCCGGTCGCGCCGGGGACCTCTTTGGTCACCACGATCGCAAAGAGGCCGAATCCGTTGGCGGCGGCGGAGAAGACGGCGTTACCATTCTCCTCACCGAGCGCCTCGACCGGGACCTCCTGCCAGCCGTCGGCGTAGTGGAACAGGGTCACCTGCTCTGCCGTGCTGCCCTGCTCCGCGAGCCATCTGTTCGGGATGGCGAGCCGGAACTGGACGGCGGCGAGGTCCGCTTCAGACGCCCTGTAGAGGGTCGCCTGGACGTACTGGTAGAGGGTGCCCGCCGGGGGTTCGGCCGCCTGCGGGAGCGAGCCTTTAGCGACGGTCACCATGGCGTCCTTGACGTCGGTCTTCGTGGTGAGGGTGACCGCCGAGATTGCCGTCGCGTCCATCGCGAGGGTGGCGCTCTCGCCCGGCTTGAGGTTGCTTGCTGCCCCGACCGCGGTCGAGGTGCCGCTGTTGCCTCCCGATGAGGAGGGGGCGGATGAGGGCGACGATGCTGCCGTGGCCGCGGCAAGCCCGAAGATCGAGAGGCCGTTCGGGGAGTACGCCTCAAAGACCATGTTCCCGTCGGCGTCGTTGTCGACGCGCTTCGTCGCGAGCACTTCCTTCGTGCCGTCCTCGGCGGACCGGATGATCCGGATCGCGTCCGCGCCGCCGTGAGCGGCAACCCAGGCGGGGCTGACCGCCATTCGGATGGTGGCGCCGGCGATGTCCTGGCCGTTCTCAAGGTTTATTCTCACGACGTTCATCGTGTAGGCGACGTCGCCGAGGGCGAGCCCGTCGGCGCTGGCGGCGAGCTGGAAGGCGCTCTGGGCGTCGGCGGAGACGTTCTGCGAGACGGTCGTCGTGAGGCTGGCTCCCGTCGGGAGGCCGGTCAGGTTCAGCGAGACGGAGACGTTGACCGTGCCGACTGCACCGAGATCCGTGACGATCGGGTTCGTGTCGAGCCTGATGTTCGCGACCGTTCCGTTCACGGTGCCGCTCTCGTTGGTGGGAGCGCCCTCGGTCTCGATGGTGAGGATGAAGTTGCCCTCAGTGATCCGGATGGTGTTCCCGGAGACGGTTGTGTTGGCGGCGGTGGTGTTGACGCTGACCTGCGGCTTGCCGTCGTTGCCTGTGGTCACGTTGCAGCCGGGGATGTCCAGGGGAGTGTCCTGGGTCCGGTCGCCCTGCGGCGGGGTCACGGTGACGACGGCGGTGCCCGCCACGTCGCCGTATGCGGCGGTGACGGTCGTCGTGCCCGGGGCACGGGCGGTGAAGAGGCCGGCGGTGCTCATCGTGCCGACGGTTTCGTTCGAACTCGTCCAGTCAAAGACGATATCTTCCATCTCCCGACCCTTCTGATCGAAGGCGGTCGGTGTGAACTGGAGCGTTTCACTCACGACGGTGGTTGCGGTCTCAGGGTCGATGGTGATCGTGGAGACGAAGGGCGGGATGCCGATGATCGCGTAGCCGCTTGGGTTTTGTGATGGCTGTGCGGTTCCTCCGGCCGGGGTCAGGCGATTGGTCCACGAGATCCCGCCACCCTGGTTTGCGGAGAGGGACCACCCATAGGCGTTGAAGGCCGCGAAGGTCTCCAGGTTCTCGAAGGAATACTCAATCCGGGTGGCGCCCAGCCCCTCGTCCGCGGGGTCCGGGTTCGTTTTCACGTTTCCTGTGTTGAGGTCGATGAACATGAGGTGGAAGGTGTTGTCGGCGTCGTTCACGTCATGCCCCTCATACAGGGGCATCCCGACCGGTCCGAGGGTCCCCGGGCCGGGTTTCCAGGTCTGAGGGCCGTAGACAAAGTCCTCCTTCGTGAAGGTCTCGTCCAGCGCTCCTTGCACGTAGGTGCTATTGGTCGGTGCATCGTCGTATCCGCTCGACCGGATGTGGACGGCAAAGTCATCGGGGATCGTCCCGTTCACGGCAAGCAGCAGGATCACGGTGTTGTAGTAGCCCCGTCCGCCGGTGTTGGAGACATAGAAGGTGCCGGACTGGTTCCCGCTTGTCGTCACCTGTCCGAAGGGAGCGGTGGGATCAGCGGTGATGTGGAGCTCGTTCAAACCCCCACCGTCTGCCTTGATGTAGTAGGTGTTGTTGTTCCAGCCGCCGAAGGTGCCGCCGTCAAGGTTGTACTTCACGCCGTCGTCGTTCGCCACCTTGATAAATATGTGGCGGTTCTGAGGCAACGGGACCACCTGAAGATCGGGCTTCGTCACTGTTACGATGGCGGTTCCGCTGACGGTGTCGTTCGTGGCGGTGACTTCGGTGGTGCCGGGTGCGAGGGCCATGAAGTAGCCGGTCTCGTCCACCGTGCCGACGGTCTCGTTGGAACTTGTCCAGTTGAAGATGATGTCCTCCATCAGCTGCCCCTTCTGGTCAAGGGCAGTCGTGCTGAACTGCATGGCCTCCCACTGTGCCACTTCGGCGGTATCAGGAGAGACCGTGACGGATGTGAGGGCCGGCGGAATGCCGATGACCGCGTAGCCGCTTGGGTTTTGTGATGGCTGTGCGGTTCCTCCGGCCGGGGTCAGGCGATTGGTCCACGAGATCCCGCCACCCTGGTTTGCGGAGAGGGACCACCCATAGGCGTTGAAGGCCGCGAAGGTCTTCAGGTTCTCGAAAGAATACTCGACCTTGATGGCGCCCAGCCCATCGTCCGTGAGACCCGGGTAGTTGGCTGTCTTCAGGTTTCCTGTGTTGAGGTCGATGAACATGAGGTGGAAGGTGTTGTCGGCATCGTTCACGTCATGCCCCTCATACAGGGGCATCCCGACCGGCCCGAGGGTTCCCGGGCCGGGTTTCCAGGTCTGAGGTCCGTAGATGAAGTCTTCCTTCGTGAAGGTCTCGTCCAGCGCTCCCTCGACATAGGTGTTGGTGGTCGGCACGTCATCGTATCCGCTCGACCGGACATGGACGGCAAAGTCATCGGGGATCGTCCCGTTCACGGCAAGGAGGAGGATTGCAGTGTTGTAATAGCCTCGTCCGCCAGTGTTGGAGACATAGAAGGTGCCGGACTGGTTCCCGCTTGTCGTCACTTGTCCGAAGGGAGCGGCCGGGTCGGCGGTGATGTGGAGTTCGTTCAATCCCCCGCCATCTGCCTTAATGTAGTAGGTGTTGTTGTTCCAGCCGCCGAAGGCGCCGCCGTCAAGGTTGTACTTCACGCCGTCGTCGTTCGCCACCTTGATGAATATGTGGCGGTTCTGAGGCAACGGGACCACCTGAAGATCGGGCTTCGTCACTGTTACGATGGCGGTTCCGCTGACGGTGTCGTTCGTGGCGGTGACTTCGGTGGTGCCGGGTGCGAGGGCCATGAAGTAGCCGGTCTCGTCCACCGTGCCGACGGTCTCGTTGGAACTTGTCCAGTTGAAGATGATGTCCTCCATCAGCTGCCCCTTCTGGTCAAGGGCAGTCGTGCTGAACTGCATGGCCTCCCACTGTGCTACTTCGGCGGTATCAGGAGAGACCGTGACGGATGTGAGGGCCTGTTCGATGATGGTGATGTAGTCGGTCTTGACCGTGGAGTTGCTGCCAGCGTCGTTCGTCGCGGTCAGGTTGACGGTGTACGTCCCTGCGGTTGTGTAGATGTAGGTTGGGTTTGGCTCGGTACTGTCGATTGTGCCGTCGTTCTCGAAGTCCCAGGTCCAGGATGTAATCGTGCCCGTGGAGGCATCAGTGAATCCGACAGCCAAGGGTGCAACCCCTCCCGTAACATTCACTGTAAAGTCTGCGGTGGGGAGCTCCGGGAGCGGCTGGCCCATGACGGCGTACTGCGGCAACTGCCTTGGCGTTGCCAGCATCACCTCATCCTCGACCGTTTCAGTCGGCGTCGCTGCCGGTGTCACCTCTTCCTCGACCACTTCAGTCGGCGTCGGTTCGGGTGTGCTGTTGCTCTCCGTGCCGGCGCCCGGAGGTATCTCGTCGGGAACCTCGACCGTCGGTGTCGGGGTGAGTGCCACCTCTTCCTCGACTGCTTCGGTCGGCGTCGGTTCGGGTGTGCTGTTGCTCTCCATGCCGGCGCCCGGAGATATCTCGTCGGGAACCCCGACCGTCGGTTCGGTCGTGTTCAACGGTAGGTCGGTGCCTCCCAGCGCCACCACCGGTACGGCGATGAGCGCGAGGATCAGTAGCAGGATGGCTACCCACCCCTGCCACGTGCTGTTTTGAATACGTTTATCCCCTGTCATAATATTTCCCTTTTAAAGCAAGGTTTCTCGAAGAAATTCCTGCGGAACCGGCACCCGGAGTGCCCGCATCAGCATAACGGCTCTCTGAGAATGAGTAAAATTTCTTTGTGCAGTATAAGACCGTTACTAAATCGGGCCGTTTTAATCACATTTGATTAACATTTTTTAGTCATTATTAAATTTTTCGCACGAAATCACTCAAAAATAGACTACCTTACCTTACCCTGGATTGTAGTTGGTGGGGGTAAGGCGTCGCGAAGTGGCGGGTGCGGTCTTCGAACGCCCGGTGTAGGGAGTTGGCTGTCCTCTCATGGCATCCTGCACGTTCTCGGCACCCAACCGGGGAGAAAAAAGTGTTCAGGCTCTCCTCATGAAGAGAGGGTCCCGAACGCCTGGACCGCCACCAGGATCAGGAGCTGGGTGGCCTGTGGCGTGGGAGTACTCCCGGCCATCCGGGCTGCCTACCGTCGCGACCGGTTTCTCTGCCGCAGTGGGTTGCAGCGTTGCCTCGCCGGTCGCGTCGCGGGCGTCCACGCCCATTTCTGTGCCGGGGTTTACGCAGTGAAACCTAAGGTATTTCTCGCGCTCTCTGCGTTTGCGGCTCCTGTCATCCGGTAACCGCATTTCGGGCAGACTACCGGCCATCCTGCATCGCTGCCTGGCCGGCTGCGGCCGGCACGGCTTTCATCGGCACTCCGGAAGAACTCAATATCCCGGGGTGCCTGCGGAGCCCCCTGGAGGTCCGGTCAATGGTGTCTGGTTAACTCGCCCCCAACTGGCAACCGTCAAATAGCATATCCGCCCACCTCTTTTCCAGGATTCAGCATGGCAGGCACGGATACGGAGATTTCAGCGCTCAACCGCCGGGCACGGGAGCATGCGGCCGCCCTCGATGCGGTTCGCTCCGGCATGGAGACGGTGATCATCGGACAGCAGGCGGTTATCGACCAGGTGCTCGCGGCGGTGCTTGCCGGCGGCCACGCCCTCCTCGAAGGGGTTCCGGGGATAGCAAAGACGCTCACGATCAGCACCCTCGCGTACTGCCTCGACTGCACCTTCGCCCGGATCCAGTTCACCCCCGACCTCCTTCCCGCAGACATCACCGGGACCAGGATCTATGACCGGAATACGGCCGCTTTCCGGACGATCCAGGGGCCGATCTTCCACCAGATCATCCTCGCCGACGAGGTCAACCGCGCTCCCCCGAAGGTGCAGTCCGCCCTCCTCGAGGCGATGCAGGAGGGGCAGGTCACCATCCAGGGCGAGACCTACCCGCTGCCGCGCCCGTTCTTCGTCCTCGCCACCCAGAACCCGCTCGAATCGGAGGGCACCTACCCGCTCCCCGAGGCGCAGCTCGACCGGTTCATGCTCAAGATCCGGATGGATTACCCGACTCTCAACGAGGAGATCGCCATACTCGACCGGTTCACGGCGGGGGACCAGCCCGAATCACCAGCGCCGGTGATCGACGCCGCCGATCTTTCCACCCTCCGGTCGTTCGTGCGGTCGGTCTACGCCGACCCGGGCGTGAAACGCTATGCCGCGCAGCTGGTCGATGCCACCCGGCACCCGGCGACCTACGGCCTCGACCTCGGCCCCATGATCGCCTCCGGGGCATCCCCGCGGGCATCGCTCGCCCTCCTCCTCTGCGGCAAGGCCCACGCGGTGCTCGCCGGCCGGGGCTACGTCATCCCCGACGACATCCGGGCCCTCGCCCCCGCCGTCCTCAGGCACCGGGTCCTCCTCACCTTCGAGGCGGAGGCAGACGACCTCACTCCTGAAGAGGTCGTCCGGCAGGTCCTGGCGGTCGTGGAGGTGCCTTGACGGTGAGCGATGCTGCGGAGCGGGCGGATCTCATCAGGCAGATCCGGCGGATAGAACTCAAGACCGCCATGCTGGCCGACGGCTCCCGCCTCGGCCCAAGACGATCGCCTTTCAAGGGGAGCGGGATGGCGCTTGCAAACCTCCGCGAGTACCTCCCCGGCGACGACGCCCGGGCGATCGACTGGAAAGCCTCGGCCCGGATGGACCGGCTCGTCGTCAGGGAGTTCGAGGAGGAGCGGAGCCGGACCTACTACCTCGTCCTCGACCGGTCGGGCTCCGCGACGTTTGGGTCCTCGACGAGCAAGGACCGCCGGATACTCGAGGTGGCCGCGAGCCTCATCTTCGCCGCCCACCGGCAGAACGGGCGGATAGGTCTCTGCATCGTCACCGACCACGTCGAGGTCTTCATCCCGGCCCGGCCGGGCAAAAGCCAGGTCATCAGGCTTGTGCAGGCCCTCGTCTCCCACCGGCCGGAGGGAAGCGGCACCGATCTTGCCGCCGCGTTCCGGCTCCTCTGCACCAGGGTCCGGCGCAGGTGCTCGGTCGTCGTCCTCTCCGACTTCGACGACCCGGAATTCGCCCGGGACCTCTCGCTCCTCCGCCGGCGGCACGAGGCCGCCGCCGTCAGGGTGACCGATCCCGCGGAGGACTCCCTCCCGGACGTTGGACCGGTCTTCCTCGAAGACCCGGAGACCGGAGAGCAGGTGCTCGTGGACACATCGGACCCCGCCTTCCGGAGAGCCTACGCCGACGCCGTGGCCGCCGCGGACCGGCGCGTCGAGGACGATCTGCGCTCGTGCCGGGTGCCGGAGGTCCGGGTCTCGACAGATGAGCCCTACGACCTGCCCCTGCGCCGCTTCTACGCGCACCCGCGCTACCGGGGTGGTTAGATGACCGGTTTTGCAGAGCCGCTCTGGCTCGTCGGCCTTGCGGCCATCCCGGTCCTCTCTCTCCTCTACCGGCGCGCCGTCCAGGAGCGGTCCTACGCGGCGCTCACCTTCTCCCGTGTCGCGGTCGCCGCACAGGTCGGGACCCCCGGCAGGCTCCCGCGCCCGCACGCTCTCTTCGCCCTTGCCCTCCTTGCCCTCGCTCTCATCCTGGTGGGCCTCGCCGACCCGCAGATACCGATCGAAGGGGTTGACGAGGGCGTCAGCGTGGTGCTGGTGCTGGATACTTCCGGAAGCATGCAGGCGACTGATTACCACCCCACCCGCCTGGAGGCCGCGAAGGCTGCCGCGGAGACCCTGCTCTCCCGGCTCAATCCGGATGATTATGCGGGGGTCGTCATCTTCGAATCCGGCGCAACGAGCGCCGCGTACCTCTCTCCCGACCGTGACCGGGTGATCGAGAGGCTCCACGGCATCCGGGGCCGGGACGGGCAGACGGCTCTTGGCGACGGGCTCGCCCTCGGCATCGACATGGCCGATTCCATCCCCAACCGGCACCGGGTGGTGGTCCTCCTCTCCGACGGTGCCGGCAATGCGGGCATCTTCTCTGCCGAGGAGGCTGCCGCGTATGCCCGGGAACGGAGCGTACCGGTTTATACGGTGGGCATCGGCTCGGCAAATCCGCCGTCGAGCACATTGGAGTATGCGGCGCTCGACGAGGAGACGCTTGCAGCGATCGCCCGCACGACCGGGGGGAAGTACTACGCCGCGGTCGACGAAGGGACGCTTGCAGCGATCTATGCCGGGCTGACCGACGAGATCCCGCGTGAACCGAAAGATACGAGCATCCGTGAAGTCTTCTTCATCGGGGCGCTCGGCGTACTCCTGCTGGAGATTTACCTCCGCTACGGCCGGGGGAGGATCCTCCCGTGAGGCGGCTCCTCCTCGCCCTCCTGGTTGCCCTCGGCTGCGTGGCGACCGTTGCGGCTGGAGGCATCACCCTCTCGACCGAACAGTCCGACTACACCATACAGGTCGGAGAGGAGGCTCTCTTTCCCATCGCCGTTAAAAACACGCTCGGCACTGATATCACGGGGGTGCTCGTCCGGGAAGTGCGGTTCGTTCCGGAGAGCGGCGAAGGGAGCGGTCCGGCGGGAGAGTCCCAGTCCCGGATGATCACCATCTTCCGGGATACAACGGAGATCACTGCCAGTGCCGGAACGTCGGCAATGCCCGGCACATTCTTCTTCGATATAACCTTTGAGTACGGAAACGCCCCGCGCATCCGCATCGCCCTCCCGGAGATCCGGGTCCATGCCGTCCAGTCGACGACCGAGCAGACGGACCAGCAGAACCCGCAGGTGAGCTCCGTCTCTTCGGTCTCAACCCTGGCGGGGCCCGGCGGGCCGCAGGGTGGGTCCTCGTCCTCTTCGACGAAACAGCCCGGACAGATGATGCAGGATGTGGGGTCGCTCCGGAATCAGGCGGCGCGGGAGCAGGACCGTATGCAGGCGTTGCGATTCGCGCTGCTTGCCGGGCTTGAGGACGACCCGCCTGTCCGGGAGATCCACGCCGTCCTCACCTCGCATGGGTACACCCGGACGGCGGCGACAGTCAACCCCACGGATGAAGGCACGGGAACGTTTTCATTCGAGTATCGCGGGGGCGCCGGGGAAGTGATACAGGCCGGGGGTGCGGTGGCGAACGGTTCTGCAACATATGCGGCGTATGCCTCCGAAAGGTCACTCGTGGTGCCCGGCGTCCTCACGGCAAACGAGACCTACAGGCAGTATGCCGGGGAGCTCGCCGATGCCGGTTTCTTCCCGGTTACGTCTTCGATGAATGCAACGGTGGGCGCCTCCTCTGTCGGTATAGGATTTGTCGACGGCCAGAACCGGACGGCCAGGATCGTCGCCACACTCTCCGGGGGAGAGGTGCGGGACGTGGTATTTGAAAAACCGTCCGACTTTGTCTGGCTCGCGGGTGCCGGGGCGATCTGCATCGTTCTCCTGATCGCCTGCCTCGTCCGGAAGGGAGGGCCAGCAGTGCCGAAGCCGGTGGTCTCCCCGGTTCCCCGCGACCCACGCGGCGACGCCCTCCGTCTCCTTGAGGCGGCACGCGCAGAGTTTGACCGCGGCGACCGGAAAGAGGCGTACGGTACGGCCGGCAGGGCGTTGCGGTCGTACGTCTCGTCGGCACACTGGACCGGCGCAGAACTTGCGGACGGCGATGTCCTGCGCCTGCTCGAGGAGAGCGGTCATGAGATCGGGATCGTATCTTCCGTCCTTGAACAGTGCGGAGCCGTCTCCTATGCCGGGTCCCTGCCCTGCGATGAAGAGTTTCAGGTTGTTTTCCGGACGATCGAAGCCTTTATCCGGCAGAATTAATTCAACGGCGCAGCTCATGGAAATTAATAGGATATCATTATATCTCATTCAATTAACTAAACAAAGTTGATTGGTGCCGGGTTTCAGCATCTTTTTCATCATCATTTTCCCAGTCTATTCAGGATAAAAGGTATACCATGACCCTGCTTCTTGCCCTTGACGATACGGATAACCTCGAATCCCGAGGAACGGGTCGCCTGGCCCGTGCGGTCGCCGATGCGATTAGAGAACACTACCCCGTATGGGGTGTCACCCGGCACCAGCTCTTTGTCCACCCCTCGATCCCGTTCACGTCCCACAACAGCTGCGCCGTCATCCACGTCGACGCCGACGGCCGCATACCGCTCAGTACGTGCCTCGCCATCGCCGAAGAGACGATGCTCGGCGACTTCGTGGAGGGAAGCGACCCGGGCCTTGCCGGAGCGACCCTCGACCAGGTGGCCCCGGCCGTGGTTGCCTTCGGTCGTGACGCCCAGCGGATGGTGCTCACTCAGGAGCGCGCCCGGACACTGGCAGGGAACCTCGGCATATGGTTGAAAGGCCTCGGTGGCACACAGGACGGCGTAATCGGCGCGATGGCCGGCATCGGGCTCGCATCGACCAAAAACGACGGCAGGTTCCTCCAGAAGGGCGCCATCCGCAGCCACACCGGCCCGACGCCGGCGGATGTCCTCCTCGGCGCAGGGATCGACGAGATCATAACGCTTGATGGCCGCAAGATCATCGAAGGGACCATCATCCTCAAAGAGGGGAAAGCCGCCAAACCCTGCCCCGTCAACGGCAGAGCGGTCCTCTTTGTGGACGAGCAGGACGGGGAACTGGTTGCAGTAAAAAGAGACTGATCATGATGTTGCAGAGGAGAGTCCTGCTGGCGGTCATCGTGCTTGCGGCAGTTGTTGCCGCATCGTTCCTGATCGATACAGCCGTCTCGCAGGCCTATGTCCGGGAGGGCGGTTCGGCTGACTCTCTCCTGCAGACTGCAGCCATCGATCGCTACGATCTCCGGTACGGCCCCCAGTCCTGGCGGCCCTATGCCACACCGATCGCGATCGGTCCGGGCGACCTCCCCTCCGGGAGCTGGTATCTCGCCTTTGTAGACCTGGGGGTAGTGCCCGTCGGCGGGAACCCGGCCCTCGCGCGAACCGGCTCGGTCAAGGTTGACTATCGGTTCACGGAGCTTGCCGGAACGGCATCGTTCGGTGTCTACGGTCTCCACGTCGGCGACGGCAGAACATGGACGAACCGGCAGTCCGGCTACGGCACCTCCGGGTACTACGTCTCCGGGACCGCTGCATCCGGCGACTCGCCTCGATGGGCGACCACTCTCCCGGAAGGCGACCGGTATGTCGTCGAGGTGGCAGGATCCCCGCGCCCGGTAGACGACGATGTGGCCCGGAACACCCGCACCCTCTGGTTCGAGCGAATCAACTCAGGCCTGGACGGGCTGCACATCACCACCGATCTCGCGGCCCGGAAAGGGCAGGTGACCGAGACCACCGATCTCGCGGGGTCGTTTTATATCACGTATACCGGCGGCAACAGGGTTGGGGATCTCTTCCTGATGGTCGCCGTGGACCGCCCACAGCCGGAAGGCTTCGGGCTCACGCTCGAATCAACATTCGTGGAGGATAACTGATGGTGAAACACCATTCCTACTTCAATCTATACGAGATCGCCCTGCTCTCGCTCTTCGGAGCCCTTGTCTTCGTCTTGCGGATGGCGATCGTGGTTCCTGTCCACATACCCGGGAGTTCCGGGATCTTCTGGGTTCTGCCGCTCGTCGTCGGCGCCGCCCTCGTACGAAAGCCCGGGGCCGGGACGTATGCCGGATTGGTATCCGGGCTTCTCGCGTCGTTCTTCGGCATCGAGCCGCTCCATGTCTTCGACATCTTCAAGTATACTGCAATGGGGATCACGATCGATCTCGTCTCCATGGCGTTTGGCTACCATCTCGACAACCCCCTTGTCGGATTTCTCGCCGGCGCTGCGGGGAACATGGTGAAGATGGTGGTGAACTATGCCGTACACCTGCTCCTTGGCGTCCAGGGTGTCTTTATCCTCCTCGGCATCGGGTTATCCTCGGCCACGCACCTGATCTTCGGAGGCATCGGCGGCATCATCGCCGCTCTGATCGTCGGACGGCTCTACAGGGCAGGTATTGTACATCAGGGCGATGTACCGGATGACGGCTGACCCCGCGATCGAGTTCAGGTCGGTCTCGTTCTGGCACCCGGCATTTCGGTCGATCCGGTCGCGGGAGGTGCTCGCCGGGATCGATTGCATCATCCGGGAGGGCGAGCGCGTGCTGCTGACCGGCCCGAGCGGCTCCGGGAAGACGACGTTCCTCCGGTGCTGCAACGGCCTGATCCCGCACGCCCGACCCGGCATCTTCAAGGGCGACGTCTTTGTCCGGGGACGGAATACGCGCGATTGCACGATTAGCGACCTTGCCACGACCGTCGGTATGGTCTTCCAGGACCCGGACCATCAGATCTTCTCAAACGACGTGGTGAATGAGATAGCATTCGGCCCCGAACAGCTCGGATGGCCCCCATCACGGATTGATCGGGCGGTCAACGAGATCCTGGAGCAGTTCCGGCTTGAACGACTCTGCGACCGACAGACGACCGAACTCTCCTGGGGAGAGCGTCAGCGCCTGGCGATCGCCTCCGTCGTTGTTCTGCATCCTGCAATCCTCATCCTCGACGAGCCGTTCTCCGGGCTTGACGCCGCGAGTGCGGCCGGGCTCCTCGACCTCCTCGACACGTTAAACAGAGAATCCGGCCTGACGATCATTCTCTCCGAACACCGGACGGAACTTGTCGGACGATGGGCATCGCGCCGGATATCCCTGGTTGATGGAACGCTCATCGAGCCCCCCATACCGGCTGCTCTCCCGTGGGATCACCCTCCTCGCCGGAGGGCAAGACCTCCCCGTGCCGGCATCGTCACCCTGGAAAACGTCACGTTCCGGCACCCGGGTAGAAGTCTCCCAGCTATGGATGGCATCTCCCTCACTGTCTATAGCAGCGAGGCGACGGTGCTTGTCGGTCCGAACGGCTCGGGAAAGAGCACGTTGTTGAAACTCTTGAACGGCCTTCTTCGGCCGGAATCTGGACGAATCTTCGTGGATGGGAAGGATAGCGGGGAAAGCACCGTCGCCGAGATCGCCCGCACCGTCGGTCTGGTCTGCCAGCATGCCGACTACCAGCTCTTCGGGGAGACCATCGCCGAAGAACTTGCTTTTGCCCCGGCAAACCTCGGCATTCCTCCGGGCGTGATTACGCAGCGGATCGAGCGCGTGCGAGAAAACCTCGGCATCGGGCATCTAGGGCTTACCGCTTCCCCGCTTGCTCTCTCGGTCGGGGAAAAGCAGCGCGTCAGCATCGCCTCCGTCCTGACGATGGATACACCTGTCCTGGCGCTTGACGAACCGACGCTCGGACTCGATCCCGTTGCCAAGCGGAGGCTGGGCGAGCTCATCGATACGCTCTGCGCCCATGGAAAGGCGGTCGTCATCGCGACCCACGATGCAGAGTTCTCCGCTGCCGTCGCGGACAGGGTTGTCAGGCTCGAGCGCGGCCATATCGTGGACGATTTTAGAGTGCAGAAGGGGCATGCATGACCAACAGGGATGGGCGGCACGGCCGCATGCATGCGTATCGGGCGGTGGGCTACATCCCGGGCGGGTCGTTCCTTCACCGGATGGACCCGAGAACCAAACTCCTGACCATGCTTGCGATCAGCATCGCCGCGTTCGCTACGATCTCGCCTGTTCGTACTGCCTTTCTTTTTGCCTTCGTTGCCGGGCTTGCGGCTGCTACAGGACTCGTACGACCGTTTTCTCGGGCGCTCTTCCTCCTCCTGCCGCTTCTCATCTTCATCGTCGCGGTCGATGTCTTCTTTCCTGAGGAGACCTGGGGACATGTGTACTTTTCAGCTCAGATCGGTCCGTTCTCATCAGTGATAACCTCGGGCGGGCTGCTCTATGCCGCGGCAAAAGGGATCAGGGTTCTTGTCATCGGCGGTATCTCGTTCCTCTTTGTGATGACCACCTCATACACCGATTTCGTTGCCAGCCTTCGCATCAGCCGGTTGCCCCCCCAGATCGCCTTCTCCCTCGGGTACGCGTTGAAGTCGATGACGGCGCTCTACGATGACCTCCGAAATATCATGGATGCCCAGCGTTCCCGGGCACTTGAGTTCGACCGGGGGACGCTCATCAAAAACAGGAGAAAATTGATGGCGCTCGGCGTACCGATGACGGTATCCATCCTGAACCGGGCTCGGTACGTGACCGAAGCGATGCAGAGCAGGGGATTCGCCTCGGCCTCGAGACCCACCTGCTATCGCCCTCCCCATCCCGGGAGGAACGATATCCTTCTGCTCGTCGTGCTTCTGCTCTCGTTGTCGGGTATAGCGATGGTGCCGATATAGGTGGCTAACTCTTACCGGCCTGCTTCAGCTGCCTCTTCCTTCTGCCCGAACTCTCCTCGGATCCCTTCGGCGAATTTATCAAACCCGATCTCGTCCATCTGATCCGCAAGGGGCCGGCCGCTCCAGGCGGTGCGGTAGATCCAGTAGACGATGCGGTCGACAACCTCGACAACCTCCTCCTCGGTCTCGACGGTGACGAGTTCTCTTCCTGCGGCGGGGGAGGCTCCGCGCCGGCCGCCGACCGTGATCTGGTAGTGGGCATACTCGGATTTGAGGAGGCGGTAGGGGCAGGAGTGGATGCAGATACCGCACTGGACGCATTTGCTCTCGTCGAGTACTGATACGCCGTTCTTCAGTTTTATGGCGCATTGCTTGCAGTACTCCACGCAGGTGCCGCATCCCGTGCAGAGTCCCGGAACACGCAGCGGCCGGATCCTGCCGATGATCCCGATGTCGTTTAAGAGCGGGCTGTTGCACATGTAGGTGCAGCCGGATATGGCGATGCGGAGCCGTATCGGGAGTTCCTTTCCGAAGACCCGGTCGTCAATCTTCCGGGCAAGGTCGATCGTCTCGCAGTTGGAGTATTTGCACCGCTCCGTGCCCGGGCAGGCCATGATATTGACGACTTCGTTATACTCCGCCCCTATGGGGGTCCCATTTTTCTCGAGAGCCTTCACGATCTTCTTAAGATTCTCGGGGTTCACGTGCGGGATCTCCACCGCCTGGCGCATGGTGAGGTGGAGTGTTCCATCCCCGTACTTCTCGCTAATTTTAGCGAGCTGCTTGACCTGCGTAGCGGAGAGGACTCCTGCCGGAACCCGCAGCCGTACCGTCGCATAGTCTGCGTTCCGTTCGGTGATGATCCCTCCCCGGGAGTGGAGGGTAGGGTCTTGCATCATTCTACAGTAGTAGCGGCCGCCGGGATAAAAAGGGTGGTTACATGAGGGCAAGGAGGAGGACGATCGCCGCCCGGGCAATCTCGTTTGTTGCGCCGACGACATCGCCGTTCACCCCGCCAAAAAGCCGCCGGGAGAGGACGAGCATCAGTGCGGCGATGACTGCCGTGGCCGCGAGGGCGAGCGCGATATGCATCCGGGGCACCGGCAGCAGGAAGAGCGGCAGCGCGAGGAGGAAGGCCGGGAAAAGGAACCACGGTTTTGCAAAACCGTGAAGATAGGAGTGGATTCCCTCGTGGAACGGCGTGCCGAGTGTGGTGAGCCAGGACATCGCGACCTTTGCCAAGACCTCGGCGGTGAGGATGGCCGCCGGGAGGTGCGCGGCGCTCTGGAGCCCGGCGAACGCAAGGAGCGTGACGATGATCCCCGCGGCAACGGCTCCGGCCCCGGTGGTCCGGTCGGTCATGGCCGCGATCCTCTTCTCCCGGCTCCCGTGGGCCATGAGCCCGTCGCCGAAGTCCAGCAGCCCGTCGAAGTGGTTGCACCCGGAGAGAATGAGCACCGTCGCGAGAGCAACGGCCGCACCCACCACGGGGGATGCTATCCAATACGTAATCCCGGCCGCTATCCCGCCGACAACGTACCCTGCGAGCGGGTAGAGGTAGGAACGGCGGGCGAAGTGCTCGAAGTCGGCCGGCTTCCCGAGGGGGAGCGAGGTGCAGAACTGCAGGAGGGCGAGGACTGATTTCACATCGATCCCATTGACTCACTGTAGAGGCGCGATGTGCAGCCCGCGATCAGCCCGGCGACGGCGTCGTCGAGGAACGGCCCGAGTTCTTTCAGGATCCCCGGTTTCTTCTGGTCGTACCGGGTGAACTCGAACCGGGCGTAGGTTCCCCCAATCACCTCGGCGATGGCCATCCCGATGATCTCGTCGGAGAGGAGGAAGACCGGGTCGTCGGCGATCTCGGAGTTCTCCCGCTTCCGGTAGAGTTCGTCCTCGAGCAGGACGGCCCCGAGGAGGAGCGATGAAATGTTCGGATCCTGTAGAGCCTTCCCGATCTTTGCGTCAAGCCTGCGCGCGGCCTCATCCGCCCCTATCCCATGGGGAACGTAGAGTTCCATCGCAGCGGCGACGATATCTCTCCTTACGATGCCCTTCTCTTCCAGCCTGCGCTCTATCTCGAACATTATTCAGGTATTTGGGTTGGGAAGGTATTTTGGCGTTTGTGTTTAAAGGCGCTCGGAGAAAACCGAAGGTCTTTGACGCGTGAGCGTAGCGAACGTGAGCACCGGAGGTGCGAGCGGCGACGGACAGGATTGGGGACTGCGCCGCGAGAGGGGGTGCATGTGGGTTTTTCGGGCTCGTGCTCGTGGCTATTCTGTCCATAACGTTCTTGAACACGGATTCCCCTGGGATATCGCGCTTGGGGGAACGACGCTCCGGAGAACGACCGTCCGCAGGACGGGAGTTTGAGAAGCCATCAGGCTTCGAGGAGCGGAGTTCGAGCACCGCAGGTGCGAGGCGCGAACGCAGTGAGCGTGAGCACCGTTAGGTGCGAGGCGCGAACGCAGTGAGCGTGAGCACCGTTAGGTGCGAGGCGCGAACGCAGTGAGCGTGAGCACCGTTAGGTGCGAGGCGCGAACGCAGTGAGCGTGAGCACCGTTAGGTGCGAGGCGCGAACGCAGTGAGCGTGAGCACCGTTAGGTGCGAGGCGCGAACGCAGTGAGCGTGAGCACCGTTAGGTGCGAGGCGCGAACGCAGTGAGCGTGAGCACCGTTAGGTGCGAGGCGCGAACGCAGTGAGCGTGAGCACCGTTAGGTGCGAGGTGAGGCTGACGGGGAGGGGGGAGTATCCCCTCTCCCCTGTCCCCTCCCCCTATGGCGATTCCACCACGGTCCACCGTACTGGAATTGCCGGGGAATACCCTGCCACGGCCCCGGAGACGTATGCGCCCCCATCCCCAACCACACCTGGCTCCTTCTCCTTCCCACACGCCCCGACAGCAACCTCTTCTACCCCACGGCGCCTACCCTGTACATAATGTCCAACCCGTTCCTCTCAGAAGACCCCGGGATAAGGCCCAAGCGTCCGATGCTGGCGCTGGTCCTGGCGAACACCATGCTCTCCACCGTCCCCGGCATATCGGGTGCCGGGCCGACCCCCGGAAAGACTCTGCTCACCCCGAATCTGGATGCGGAGCTCGTCACGACCGGCGCGATCACGAGTGTCGCGGCCCGGCCGAACACCCCCACGGGATGCCCGACGCCGGCATCCATCACCCGGTCGATGGTAGAGTTGACCGGGCTAGCCCCCGTCATCATCAACGCAGGGCTCGCCCATACCCCCACCGTCCCCTGCATCGACGTCTACGGGAGCCCGGGCGGCGATCCCCGGAAAGAGGACGCTGTGCCTCAGGCGGAAGCCCTCTTCGCGCGGGGCGAGATGGTCGGCCGGCTCCTCTCGCAGTACAGCGACTTTCTGATGCTCGGTGAGTGCGTTCCCGGCGGGACGACCACCGCCCTCTGCGTTCTGCGGGCGCTCGGCTACGATGCCTCGGTCAGCAGCGCGTTTGTAGAGAATCCTATTGGGCTGAAAGACGCCATCTGCCGGGAAGTGCTCGCCCGGATCGACGCGACGGGTGCGAGAGGACCCTTCGAGATCCTCCGCACCGCGGGCGACCCCATGATGCCGGTCGCTGCAGGGATCGCGAGCGCCTACTCCGGCAAGGTCATGTTTGCCGGCGGAACCCAGATGCTTTCCGTTGCGGCCATCCTGAAAGCGCTCGGGAAACGGGTGCCGCACCTCGCGACAACGGTCTATGTCAGGGACGACCCCTCCGCCGGGTTCGTCCGGTCGGTCGCCGATGTCGGCACCACCGCGTACTTCGTCGACCCGAACTTCGCCGGCATCGGGCATGTCGGGCTCGCCCGCTACTGCATCGGTGAGGTCAAGGAGGGGATGGGGGCCGGAGGGGCGCTGACGCTCGCCTATCTGATGGGTCACGAGCCCGAGGAGATCACCCGGAAAGTCTTCGATTTTGTCAGCAAGTATGCCTGAGGGAAGGACTATACCCTTTTACATCCACCTATAAGCAATGCTTCCACTTTATGTGGTCAACAATCACGGACAGTTCAACCACCTGATTCTCCGGACGCTCCGTGACATGGATATCGAGGCCACGATGATCTCAAACGAGACGCCGCCGGCCGAGGTCGCCCGGGGCTGCCGGGGGATCATCCTCGGCGGCGGTCCGACCCTTGAGCGTGCCGGCGTCGCTTCCGCATACCTTGATCTCGGTCTTCCCGTCCTCGGGATCTGTCTCGGGCTGCACATCATGGCGACGGCCCGGGGTGGCGCGGTTCGACGGGGTGCGAGCGGCGGGTTCGGTGCGGTCGAGGTTGAGATCATCAAACAGAATACCCTCCTCCAGGGCTACCCCGACCGGATGCAGGTATGGGCATCGCACGCGGATGAGGTCTCGGCGGTGCCGAAAGGATTCGTTAAGCTCGCAGAGTCAGCCATCTGTGGTGTGGAGGCGATGGCGTCTCCCGATGAGCGGCTCTACGGCATCCAATGGCACCCGGAGGTCAGCCATACCGTCAACGGACGGCTTCTCTTTGAGAACTTTGACAGAATATGCTCGGAGTAGATGACGTTGCGGCTCAACTCGGGTCGATTGGATTTCGTTGCGGAGAGTGCGGCGCCTGCTGCCGGCGGGTCGCGGAGGACTCGAACCTGGTGCTGGTGAGCCCTGCCGAGGTTCGGGCAATCATGGCGGCGACCAATATGACCTGGGACGAGGTTGCTGAGCCCTATCCCGACTTCATCGATGCCGGGAATGGTGGAAAGTACACCCTCGCCTGGTGTCTCAGGCGAACAGCCGATGCCTGTATCTTCCTCCGGGGCGGGCGATGCTCGGTTTACGCTCACCGTCCCTGGATATGCCGTACCTACCCGTTTATGCTGGTGGACGACGAGCTCGCGGTATCGGAATGCCCCGGCCTCGGTGCGCCTCTCTCTCCTTGCGACGCGCGCAATGCGGCAACTGATCTCTGCAGGCGGCAGGCCGCCGAGACGGCGGAGGAGGCCGGTATCCGCGCTGTCTACCGGAAAGCGTCGGTTCCGCCGGAAAAACGGGTTGTGATTGACAGTGAAGGCGTGAAGGTGCTCGATGGCTGAGATCCGCCTCGTCGGGACGGCCCACGTCTCGCAGAAGAGTGTCGAGGAGGTTCGGTCGGTCATCGAGGAGTTCCGGCCCGATATCGTCGGCGTCGAACTCGACCGGGGAAGATTCATATCGCTCAAAGAGGAGGCGCCCGAACCCTCGGTCGCAGAGATCCTGAAAGGCGGGAACTTTGGTCAGCTCCTCGTCCAGTGGGTGCTCACCTACATCCAGCAGCGGATCGGTGCCGAAACAGGCGTGAAACCCGGTGCCGAGATGCTCGCCGCCATAAAAGAGGCCGAAGCACACCAGAAGCCCGTAGCACTCATCGATCGGGATATCCGGATCACGCTTGCCCGATTCTGGGGCAGGATGGGTATCTGGGAGAAGATCAAGCTCATCGGTGCCCTGATTTACTCGCTTGTAAGTGTAGAGGGGCAGGAGATCGACGTTGATGAGTTCACGAACCAGGACGTTGTGAGCGCTGCGATGGAGGAGTTTCGGAAGTTCTCTCCCCGGGGCGCCCAGGCCCTGATCGATGAACGGGACGCTTATCTGGCCCACCAGATCCTGATGCTCACTAATCGGTACGAGCGGGTGCTCGCTGTCGTCGGTGCCGGGCATATCCGTGGAGTGCAGCGTTACCTTGACGCGCCGGAGACGTTACCGCCGCTCTCATCGCTGACCGGAGAAGTGAAGGGCCTGCCGTGGGGAAAGATCATCGGTGCGGCCGTTACCGGCCTCTTCCTCCTTCTGATCGCCGCCATAGCCTTCTCGGGCGTGGGGCTCGACGTCCTGCTGACCGCCCTCCTCTACTGGGTCCTGATAACCGGCGCTTTAAGCGCCATATTTACGCTGCTCGCTGGGGGGCACCCTTTCTCCGCCGCCACGGCGTTCGTCGTCTCCTGGATGACATCGCTCAACCCGCTGCTTGCGGCGGGGTGGTTTGCAGCCTTGGTTGAAGCGAAGATCCGTAAGCCAGCCGTCGGAGAGTTACGGCAGATCATCGCAGCGGAGACGTTCTCAGAGATGCGGAGGATTCCGCTTTTTAGAGTGGTGCTGGTTGCAGCTCTCGCGAACGTCGGATGCACGCTTGGGGTCATCGCCTACTTCCTCTTCATCTTCCCGGTCCTCGGGATCGATCCGAAGGTAATCGTCGTCGATGGTTTTACGAACATGCTGCAGATGATACAGGGCCTCTTCTAAGGCTGCTCTCCCGGTCGGGGATCTTCCCACCTCCTTTTCCCCAAGGTATTTAGGCCTGGAGTGCCCACCATCGTTGCATGAGTCCGATTGGCGGAACGGTTAATCTCGCTGTCACTGTGATACGGAGCAGGCACAGCGTGCGAAAGTACAAGGACAGTCCGATCGAGAATAAGATCGTCAAAGACGCCCTCGACTGCGCGCGCCTTGCCCCGACTGCGAGAAACGAGCAGCCCTGGCTGTTTGGGGCCGTCCAGAACCGCGATATGCTGCGGGCGATCGCGGACCTGGCCGAGAACGCCAGGTTCATCGCCGATGCCCCCATCTGCTTCACCGTCTTCGGGAAGAGAGATGCGAAGTATTATCTCGAAGACTGCTGTGCAGCGACGATGCAGCTCATCCTCGCGCTCCAGGCATGGGGGGTCGGGTCCTGCTGGGTTGCGGGAGAAAAGAAGGATTACACCGAGGATGTCCGCAAACTCCTCAACGTCCCGGAGGAGTATACGCTGGTGTCCCTCGTGCCCGCGGGGTATCCCGAGGAGATCCAGATCGCGAAGAAGAAGATCCTCGACGAGGTTGCGTTCTTCGAGCGCTACGAAGAAGAGTGAGCGGGTATAACCCGCAAGTATACTCAAACCTCTTTTTGCCAGGCTCTCAGACGTCGCTCTGCTTTGCCGGACAGTAAGGGCAGAGGGCGTTTGGGACGTCGTCGGCCTTTTCCCTGACCGGGCAGAGGTACTCCCCCTTCCTGACCTCGACCTCGAACCCGCCGGGAAACGGCGTTCCGACCGGGTGGGCGGGGCGGTCGAGGACGAAGATGTTGAAGGCGGCAAGGAGGAAATAGAGGAGTTCGAGATGTCGCTCCTCCTCGCCTTCGCGAAGGCACGTCATCTCGACCATGTCGCAGAAGTCCTGATACTCCTCGGGAAGCGGTCTCTCCCCGTCTTCCAGATCTCCCCGGCGGGCGGCGGAGATGAGGGTATGGTGTGTCTCGAAGATCTGCTCCATCACGCTCGGGTAGAGGCGTCGCCGGTATCCGGCGGGGACGGACCGGAGGTCACGCTCCACCCTCGCCCGCATCTCCTGGAGGTCGAAGAGCGAGTAGCCGGAGACCTCGCGGTAGAGGACTTTCGCGAGTTCCTTCCGGGTCCCGGCGGACCGCAGGCGGGCGCAGATGTCGTGGACGCCTGCGGGACCCTGGATCGTGCTCATCGCATCACGCAGATATGATTTGTAACTCCAGATGCATCAGTCCTTCCGTTACGCGCGGAAATAGAAAAATTTATATTTGTAAGAAGGAAATTTCCTTCCAATGAATGGCGAGAGCACTTGGTGGGTGAGCCGGGAGGCCGGGGCATGATTGATTCCGGCGCTACGGCGTTTATCCTGGTCTGTACGGCACTGGTCATGCTGATGACCCCGGGAGTGGGGCTCTTCTATGGCGGGCTCGTGCGCCGGAAGAACTTCATCTCGATGATCGCACTCTCGTTCATCGCGTTCGCGCTCGTCAGCATCCAGTGGGTCATCTGCGGCTACAGCCTTGCCTTCGGTGCCGATATCAGCGGGCTGATCGGGAGCCTGGAGTACACCTTCCTGCAGGGTGTCGGGATGGAGGGCGACCGCATCCCCGATCTGCTCTTTGCGGCCTTTCAGATGGTCTTTGCGGGGCTCACGCTCGCAATCGTGACGTCCGGGGTCGCGGAGCGGATAAAGCTCAGTTCGTTCGTCGTCTTCGGCCTGCTCTGGACGACGCTGGTCTACGATCCGCTTGCCCACTGGGCGTGGGGCGGCGGATGGGCGGCCCAGTTCGGTGCGCTCGACTTCGCCGGCGGCACGGTCGTTCACATCAGTTCCGGCTTCTCGGCGCTGGCGCTCGCGCTCGTCATCGGGAAGCGTCTTGGGTTCGGCGGCCACGGCATGGAGCCGAACAGCATCCCGATGGTTCTCCTCGGCGGGGCGCTCCTCTGGTTCGGGTGGTTCGGGTTCAACGCCGGGAGCGCTCTCGCCGCGGACGGCCTTGCGGCGAACGCGTTCATCGCGACGAACATCGCCGCCGCTTCCGGGGCGCTCGCCTGGCTCTGCGCCGCCTGGGTTCGCGGCAGGCCGGGCTCGGTCGGGATCATCAGTGGAGCGATTGCCGGCCTCGTCGCCATCACCCCGGCGGCCGGGTCCGTCACGCCCATGGCCGCGATTCCCATCGGGGCCGCTGCCGGTCTCGTCTGCTACGGCGCGCTGCTCTTCCGGGTCCGCGAGGGGCTCGACGAGAGCCTCGATGCGTGGGCAATCCACGGCATGGGGGGCATCTTCGGGGCCCTCGCAACCGGAGTCTTTGCGGTCGCGGCGATCGGCGGCGTGGATGGTCTGCTCTACGGGAACCCGGGCCAGCTCCTCATCCAGGCCGTGGATGTGGCCGTGGTCGTGGCCTACTCGTTCGGCGCAACCTATGTCATTGCAAAGGTCATCGATGCGGCGATGGGTCTGCGGGTCACCGAGGAGGAGGAGTATGTCGGACTGGACATCGCCCAGCACGGTGAGTCCGTGCGGGTGTGAGGTGGTGCGGATGAAGATGGTTACCGCAGTCATCAGGCCCGAGATGTTCGATGCCGTGAGGGCGGCGCTCGAGGCCGATGGCATCTACGGGATGACCGTGAGCGAAGTGATGGGGCGGGGGGCGCAGAAGGGTATCGCCCTCAAGTTCAGGGGAAAGACGGTGCCGGTTGAACTCATCCCGAAGGTAAAGATCGAGATGGTCGTCAAGGATGCCGATGTCGGCAGGGTCATCGGTATCTGCCGGGCGAACGGCCGTACCGGCAAGCCCGGCGACGGCAGGATCTTCGTTCTGCCGGTGGAGAGCATCTGCCGGGTGCGGACGGATCTGGAGGATCCGGAAGAAGCGTAACTTTTTTGAGTGGCTTTGCTCGGGGAGCGGGTAATGCCATAGAACGTTCAGAATCTGGAAATTCAGGCTGCTACCACTCGCGCCTGGCGGTGCTGCAACCCCTGCCTTCGAAGACCTTCGATCTTCTCATGCTTCGGTTCTGCGACCCATCGAACGGTTTGGCAGTCGTTACTTGCAACTTTCTCGTGATCGCACAACCCGTGCGAACGGTGCAAGACCCGGTACAGTGGACCGTGGGAGCATCGCCACGCACTGCCCGCCCCCCTTTGGGGCGGAACGACTGCCGGGAGCGTAGCGAACGGCAGGAGTTTGAGCACCGAAGGTGCGAGTGAGGAGCGCGAAGCGCGGGTGGTGGGGGGTTTGTAGGTCGGTGTACAGGTGGAGACAGGGGAGGGGGGATGCTCCCCCCTCGAAGACCTTCGGTCTTCTCATGCTCACTCCGTTCGCACCTCGCACCTATCGGTGCTCAAGCTCGCTCCGCTCGCACTCCCCGTCAGCCCCTCCCAACGTGGTGATATCCACTGGAAAGCCTCAGGAGGGTGCTATTTGCCACGATCCGCATACGCTGGCATCTTCCGCCATCTGCTGTTTGTAATTCCTTGACCCCTTCTTCTCCTCCTCTTCCCCCTCTACCCCCCGAAATGCGGCAGAACCTCCTTCGTATAGAACTCCATGAACTCCCGCTGCTGGTGCCCGATCTGGTGGATGCAGACGTGGTCGAACCCCATCTGGATCCTCTCCTCGATCTTCTTGATGTACGCCTCCGCGTCGGGCCCGCAGACCACATGCTTTGCCACGTCCTCCGGCGTCACCATCTTCGCTGCCTGCTCGTAGTGTGTCGGCGTGGGAAGGACCCTGTTGAGTTCCCCGGTGTTTGCTGCGATGGGCCACTGCTCGTAGGCGGTCGTCCTCCCGACCTCCTCGGTCTCTGCCCAGCAGACCGACATCTCGACATATGCCGGCTTATCGCCCCCACCCGAGTCCCGGAAGACGATAAGGGTCTCCTCCGCATTCGTGCCCGGGTTGATGAACCCATCGCCGGCCCGTGCGGCCATGGACGCGCTGATCGGGCCTTCCGACGCAATATAGATCGGGGGGAGTTCCTCCGGGAGCGAGAAGACCTGTGCGTTCTCGAGCGTGTAGAAGGAACCGTAATAGTCCTGCATCCCGCCCTTCCAGAGCAGCCGGATCACCTCCACCGCTTCCTCGAGCATCTCGATCCTGACCGGCGCCGGGGGCCAGCGGTCACCGAAGACGTGCTCGTTGAGGTTCTCTCCCGACCCGAGGCCAAGGGCAAACCGTCCCGGCATCATCATGGCGGCGGTTGCGGCGGCCTGGGCGATGATGCCGGGGTGTATCCGTATCGTCGGGCACGTGACCCCCGTCACCAACCGTAGATCCGCCGTCGCCTGCGAGATGCCGCCGATCACGCCCCAGACAAACGGGCTCTGCCCCTGCTTACTCGTCCAGGGGTGGTAGTGATCCGATATCATAACAAACGCAAAGCCAGCATCTTCTGCCTGGCGGGCGTTACAGACCAGATCGAGCGGCCCGTGCTCCTCGCATGCAAGTTTATAACCAATTTCGCCCATCCGTCATCACATCCGTGCCGCCGGCCACCTCAAGCATCTCACGACATATAGGTTTCCCCGGTCCGGCACTCCATAAATATAATCCTTGCCATACTGTACTGCATGGCAACGCCTACTCTCCAGGTGGCGCTCGATCTCCTCGAGCTCGATCGTGCGGTAGAGATCGCAGATGAGGCGGTTCGTGGTGGTGCGGACTGGATTGAGGCCGGAACTCCCCTGATCAAGAGCGAGGGGATGCAGGCCGTGCGGACGCTCCGGGAGCGCTTCCCCGGCCACGAGATCGTCGCAGATATGAAGATCGCCGACACCGGCGCCGTCGAGGTGGAGATGGCGGCGAAGTCCGGCGCCGGTATTGTCTGCATCCTCGCCGACGCCGACGACGCCGTGATCACCGAGGCGGTCCGTTCCGCCCGCAAGTACGGCGTCCGGCTCATGGCCGACCTCATCAACGTCGCCGACCCCATCTCCCGGTCGCGGGAACTTGCCGCGCTCGGCGTCGACTACATCAATGCTCATGTCGGCATCGACCAGCAGATGATCGGCAGGTCGTCGCTCGACCTCCTCCGCCGCCTTGCCGGGGAAGTGGGCACGCCCGTCGCCGTTGCGGGCGGGCTCGATGCAGAGACCGCGTCCGAGGCGGTCGCCGCCGGCGCCTCGATCGTCATCGTGGGAGGGAACATCGCCAAGGCCGCCGACGTGACCGGGGCGGCGCGGCGGCTCCGGGAGGCCATCGACCGGCCCGAGATCCGGCTGCGAGAAGAGGAGAGTCCGGAAGCTGCTATCCGCCGCCTTCTTGAAGCGGTCTCCGCGCCGAACGTCACCGATTCCATGCACCGGAAGGGCGCGATGGCGGGTATCATCTCCATCTGCGGCAGAGTAAAGGCGGTCGGCCGGGCGGTGACCGTCAGAACCGTTGCCGGAGACTGGGCAAAACCCGTTGAAGCGATCGACGTCGCCGAACCGGGAGATGTCCTCGTCATCAGCAATGACGGACGAACGGACGTCTCGCCCTGGGGGGAACTTGCCACCCACTCCGCAAAGAACAGAGGGGTTGCCGGCGTCGTTATCGACGGAGCGGTGCGGGACGTGGACGACATCCGGGAGATGGGATTTCCGGTCTTCGCCACGGCGACCGTCCCGAACGCCGGGGAGCCGAAGGGTCTCGGGGAGATCAACTCCGAGATCGTCTGCTGCGGCCAGGAAGTGCGGCCGGGAGACTGGATCGTTGCCGACGAGAGTGGAGTCGTGGTGGTCCCCAGAGAGCGGGCCTATGAGGTCGCAAGGAGGGCAATGGAGGTCAGGAAGACCGAGGAGCGGATCCGCGAGGAGATCCGGCGTGGAAAGACACTCTCGGAGGTCTCCGATCTTCTGAAATGGGAGAAACGGCACTGATCGGGGGCGGCCCCTGCCTTTATCTGAAAGCGTGACACATTTAGATCATCCGACACCCGGACGGTTATCCGGGGAGGAGCGGCGGCATGTTGCAGGAGATCAGGGAAGAGGTCTTGGAAGTCGTCCGGGCAGTCTTCCCCATCATCCTGATCATCGTCATCCTCGAGGTCGGGGTGCTCCGTGCGGCGCCGTCTGATCTCCTCCTGTTCCTGCTCGGGAGCGGCATGGTTGTTCTCGGCATTGCCCTCTTTCTCTCCGGTGTGAAGGGCGGCCTCCTCCCCATCGGTGACGCAATCGGGTCCGAACTTCCTGCCCGGGGTTCACTCGCACTGGTCATTGCAGGAACGTTCTTTTTCGGCCTCCTGACGATCATCGCGGAGCCGAATATCCGCATCCTTGCAGGCATGCTCGACACTGCCTCGGGAGGCGGCATCCCGTCCGGTTCCCTGATCCTCGTGATCGCGGCCAGCGTCGGCTTCATCGTCACCGTTGGTGTCCTCCGCATCATCTACGGGTTCCCCCTTGCTTACCTCTTTGCCGCCGGTTATGGTATCGTCCTTCTCCTTGCGCCGTTCACACCGCCGGATCTCCTCGCCGTCGCGGTTGATGCAGGCGGCGTGACAACCGGACTCCTGGTGATCCCGGTCATTCTGGCGCTCGGGACCGGCGTCAGTTCGGTTCTCGCCGGGCGTTCCCCCCTCACGGACGGCTTTGGGCTGGTCGGGCTTGCCGCACTCGGCCCGGTCATCGGCGTCATGCTGGTGGGGGTGATCTATCCATGATCGTGGCGCCGCTCTTTGAGGGAATAAACCAGGTATTTCTTGAGGTTGCGCAGGCGCTTCTTCCCCTGCTCATCTTCTTTGGGGTCTTTCAGGTGCTCTTCCTGAAACTTCCGCGGGTCTACGTCATAAACCTCGTGCGGGGCATCCTGGTCGCAGCCCTTGGCATGGCTCTCTTCCTCCAGGGCGTCAACGTTGCGTTTCTCCCGGCCGGCCGGGCGATCGGCGAGGCTGTCACCGCATACGGCCACCTGTGGCTGCTCATCCCGTTCGGATTTCTCCTGGGGTTTCTTACCACCTACGCGGAGCCCGCGGTTCGGGTTCTCGGCTATCAGGTCGCAGAATCTTCGAGCGGCTACATCAAGGAATCCCTGATCGTCTACACCCTCTCCATTGCGGTTGCGATCTCCGTAGCGCTCGGGATGGCCCGTCTCGTCTATGGCATCCCACTGCTCTACATCATCATTCCCGGCTATCTCCTCGTCATCGTCCTTCTCTTCTTCACCGATCGGGATTTTGTCGGGATTGCGTTTGATTCCGGAGGTGTCGCCACCGGCCCGATGGCGGTCACCTTCCTCCTCTCCCTTGCCGTCGGGGTTGCGGCGGGGATCGAGGGCCGTAACCCCGTCACCGACGGGTTCGGGCTGATCGCGCTGATAGCGCTTGCTCCCATCCTCTCGGTGCTGGTGCTTGGCATCCTCTACCGGAGAACACGAGGTGAAGAGGCATGAGTAACGATTACGATAACGAATTGATCGTCACGATTGTAAAACGGGGCTGGTCCGAGCCGGTGCTCGCGGCGGCCCGCGGTGCCGGTGCCGAGGGAGGGACCATCCTTCTTGGCCGCGGGACCGGGATCCATGAGGTAAAGAACCTTCTCGGGATCGCCATCGAACCCGAGAAAGAGATCATTCTAACGGTCGTCGCCGCCGCCCGGACGGATGCGGTGCTCGATGCGATCGTCGCCGCTGCAGAACTGGACCGGCCGGGAATGGGCCTTGCGTTCGTCCTCCCGATCCGGCGCGTCACGGGGAGGGTTCACATGTTCCGCAAGGACGAGGCCGAGAGCCCGGGAGCGCCCCGGGCCCCTGTGTGATCCGGGTTACCGGGAGAGGGATGCCTTGAGGAGTTCCCCGCCGCGGGCGAGGATCTGCCGGATGGCATCTTCGACCTGATCCACACGCAGGATCAGGACCGCTCCGTCCTTGCCTGAGTAGGCGTAGGCGTACTCGATGTTGATCCCGGCGTCCCCGAGGATCGATGCGATATCCGAGAGGCCACCGGGCTCGTCGCGCATCTTCACGCCGATGACATCGGTGAACGAGACGCGGAACCCGAGATTGGTCAACGTCCGATAGGCGTCGTCCGGCCGGTCGACGAGTGCCCGGACGACCCCGAACCCGTCCGCCTCAGCGATGCTGAATGCAAATATATTGATCCCCGCATCCCGTAGCGCACCGGCGATCGCTGCGAGGCGCCCCGGGCGGTTCTCCGAAAAGATCGAGATCTGTTTGACAATATATGATTTCTCCATCATAGTGACCTCCTGTCAACAACCTTCTTAGACTTACCCTCAAACCGTGGAAGAGTTCCCGGTTCGACCAGTTCGACATCCACGCTCACGTTCAGCGAGCCCCGCAGGCGATGCTCCACCGCCCTCTTGATCACCATCAGATCGGTGATCTTATCGGAGAACGCCTCTTCGCTCACCTCAACCCGCACGAGCATGGAGTCGAGCGCACCCTTGCGGTCGACGACAATCTGGAAGTGCCTGCCGACCTGTGGGATCTCGAGCAGCGCGTGCTCCACTTGCGATGGGAAGACGTTGATGCCCCGGATAATCAGCATATCGTCCACCCGTCCCCGGATACGCCCGATGCGCGGATGGGTCCGGCCGCAGGCGCAGGCCCCCTCCTCTACGACAGTGAGGTCGCCGATCCGGTACCTGACCATGGGAAGAGCCTCTTTCTGCAGCATGGTAACGGTCAGCTCGCCCTGTTCGCCGGGCTGGAGCACCTCGCCGGTCGCGGGGTCCACGATCTCCACGAGCGCAAGGTCTCCCCAGATGTGGATGCCCTGCTGCTCGGTGCATTCGGTGAACATCGGCCCGGAGAGTTCGCTTGTCCCGTAGATGTCGTAGGCGCGGATCCCGAGCCAGTCCTCGATCCGGGTCCGCATCTGCTCCGACCAGGGTTCGGCGCCGAGAAAGCCCATGCGCAGGTCGGTGTCGTTCTTGATCGAGACACCCATCTTCTCTGCCACCTCGCCCATGTGGAGGAGGTAGGAAGGGGTGCAGGCGATGGCGGTGACGTGGAGGTCCTGCATGAGCTCGATCTGCCGCTCGGTGTTCCCGACGCTTGTCGGAAGGACGGTCGCGCCGACACGCTCGGCGCCGTAGTGGGCACCGAGGCCGCCGGTGAAGAGGCCGTAGCCGTAGCTCACCTGCATGACATCTCCCCGACCGAGGCCGCAGGAGGCGAACCCCCGTGCCAGAGACTCGCTCCAGTTCTCGATATCGCGCTCCGTGTACCCGACGACCGTTGGTTTTCCCGTCGTCCCGGAGGAGACGTGGTACCTGACCAGTTCGTTCTGTTCTGCAGTGAAGATCCTGTCCGGGTAGCCGTCCCGCAGGTCGCTCTTGTACATGAACGGAAGTTTCGCGACATCTTCAAGCGTCCTGATGTCGTCGGGGTGAACCTCCTGGTCTTTCATCCGGCGCCGGTAGAAGTCGTTGAAGCTGTAGAGCCGGTATATCAGGGATTTTACGAGCTTGAACTGGAGCCGCCGCAACTCATCGAGCGGTATCTCCTCCATGCGCGGGTTCCAGGGCGCCATCAGATCGCCCCCCGCCGATCAATGACGCGTTTTGCCTTCCCCTCGAACCGGGGGAGCGTTCCCGGCTCCACCAGTTTCACCGCGGTCCGAAGACCGAGCGTATTGTGAAGCTCGCCGGTGATCTTCTTCTGCATGCGGGCGAGGTCCTGCAGTTCTCCGGAAAACCCTGCTTTACTCATCTCCACCTCAATCGTCATCTCATCAAGATGTTTGACGCGATCGATATATACGATAAACTGCTCCCCGACCTCCGGAAGGGCGCGGAGCACATGCTCGATCTGGGAAGGGAAGACATTGATCCCGCGGATGACCATCATATCATCGCTCCGGCCCGTAATTCTCTCGATCTTCTGTCCGCGCCCGCAGGCGCACCCGTCATCCATCAGCCGGGTCACGTCGCCGGTACGGTAGCGGAGGAGCGGCAGGGCCTCCTTGACGAGCGGCGTGATGACGAGTTCGCCCCGCTCTCCGGGTGCGAGCCTCTCTCCTGTCTCCGGGTCGATGATCTCCACAAGGTAATTGTCGTGCCAGATGTGGAGCCCATCCCTCTCCGGGCACTCGAACGCCACCCCGGGGCCGTACATCTCCGAGAGCCCGTAGCTGTCGTAAGCCTTCACGCCGAGACGCCGTTCGAGTTCCGTGCGCATGCTCTCCGACCAGGGTTCGGCTCCGAAAATCCCGGTCTTCAGGGAATCCAGCGTCTTTCCCATCGACTCAGCCACTTCGGCGATATGGAGGGCGTAGCTCGGCGTGCAGTGGATAGCGGTCACCCCGAAGTCCTCGATCATCTCAATCTGGCGGCGGGTGTTCCCGGTCGCGCTCGGGATCACGGTCGCCCCGATCTTCTCGGCACCGTAGTGGAACCCGAGCCCTCCAGTGAATAAGCCATAGTTAACTGCGTTCTGAAAGACGTCGTCCTCGCCAAGGCCGATCATCGTCATGTTCCGCGCGATCAGCTCCGACCAGTTGTCCAGATCCTGCCGGGTGTAGCCGACGACGGTCGGCTTGCCCGTCGTGCCGGAGGTGGTGTGGATCCGGACGATCTCTTTTAAGGGGGTTGCAAAGAGGCCGAACGGGTATTCGGCCTGGAGTTCCCTTTTGTGAGTAAAGGGGAGTTTCTCAATATCGTCGAGTGTCCTGACATCGTCCGGCGAGACGCCCGCTTCTTTCAGTTTCCTCTGGTATAGCCCTACTCTCTGTGCCTGATGCAGCGACCACTTCAGCCGCTTCAGTTGAAGATCCGCGAGTTCATTCGGCTGGATCGTCTCCATTGCTCTATTCCAGAACATGATACCCCATCGTGTTTCGGCGGCCGGAGATGGTCTCCCCGGCCGCATACTTCCCGGCATCCGTTATCCGGTTGCGATACTCCCGGCGACCGTTCGACAGCCTGCTGAAGCCACGCCGCCGGGCTGCTCTACCTTTATATGAGCAGCCGGTACCAAAAAAGGTTTGTCAAAGGTTGGCATGGTACGCCATGGCAGCATCTGGTTTTTACTCTATTGGAGTGGGCCATCCGGCTCGCTTCTCATGGAATGCGGCCAGCATGAACTCCACAAAGATTCGCGCTTCGTCCGGATAGGGTGCGTTGCAGGGGATGGTGACGGCATAGACGACCGGCTGTCCTGTCCGCTCGCTCCCGATAGACCGGAATCGCTGGAATCCAAGGGTCACGTGCACCTTCTGGTAATCGTCGGCGTGCTCTGCAGAACCGAGATTAATCCCGGGAGGGAGGTCGATCCACCGGAGCCCATGCTCTTCGGCGACGCTCCGGTACTCGAAGGCGTAGTCGATCCCTCCGGCATCGAGGAGCGAGAGGAGGTAGATGCTCCCGTCCCGGATAGCAACCTTCGCGTCTGCGGGCCTCATTCGCTCCGGCAGGGTGATCGTCGCCACCCCGCCTGCGCGGGTGGGTGTAAGCGGCGGGTCGAAAGAGTTCCCGATGATGGCTTCAAAGAGATCGGGCTCACCGTAATACTCCTCGGCAAGCGCCGTAACCATGAGCGCGCGGTATCCGCAGGCATCGAGCATGGGGTTTGAGAACCCCACCTGCACGTCAGGGCGGGCCAGAACCCGATACCAGTTCTCCACTGTTATCTCCTCTGCCCCGGTGCTCCGGTCGGTGTAGGCGATCACGATCTCATTTCTGGCGAAGGGAACGTACCAGTCGGTATAATTCTCGCTCCCTTCGCTCATCGGGATGTACATCATGTCCGGGATCAGCGAGGCGTCCGCGACCGCGACGACATCGATCCCCCGCCCAAGATCCGTCACCTGCCGAATTGCCTGAATGCTTCCATGCCCCTCGATCCGAACATCGATATCCGGGTGCTGATTCTCGAATGCGGCCTCTATCTCCTCGAGCGGATGAAGAAGACTCCCGGCCGGGATCACCGTGAGGACGGTGCGCTCCGGCTCGGTATCAGTACAGCCTGCGGCCGCTGCCAGTACGGCGAGGGCGATGAGCGCGAGCGTCACTGCCGGCCGGATCATCTTCTATGGACCTCTATTCTGTCGACCCACTTCACCCAGGAGCTACCTTCGGTGATGACGTCTGGAGTCTCGGCGATGACGACAAGGCGTAGCGGCCCGCCATCTTCATATGTTAGAAGTTCTCCATCCTGGTCATAAGCCAGAATCACATTGAGCGGCGGTGCGGGAATCTCCCGGAGATTCTCATCAAAGGTGAAGAACTCCTCTCCTTGTAATTGAGCCGTATCGAAGACCCAGAGGTAGCCATCCTCCGCAGAGACGTAGATCAGGTCGTCTGCGCTGACCCCGCCCGCCATCTCGACGAGTTCGGCGAGCAGTACGCCGCGGTAGCGGTTGGGGCCGTACTTGATCCCGACCGTCGAGACTGAGTAGCCGTAGCCCTCGACGGCAGGCAGCGCCCTGATCTCGGCGAATGTGAGCACGGTCTCCTGATCTCCTGCAAGCGTCAGGTTCCAGTCCGGAGCGTCGGCGCCTTCTGCCGTGCCAAGGCATCCACATGCGAGGGCTACGGCGCTGAGCAGCATCACGGCAAAAAGGGTCGAGCAGAGCCGGTGTACCGGGATCATGCTCCTCTCCGGGCACGGAGCGCCGTCGCTCCGAGGGCCGCGACAAGCGTTGCCACGAGCGAGAATGGAGACTCTACCGGAGCAGTTGTCGCCCCTGTTCCCGAACCGTCAAGGGATCCTGCGAGGGCCCCCCGATCTCCGTGGTATCCGCCGGTGTAGACCCGGACTTCATCGATCCACTTCACCGTGAGGCCGCCGGTGGAAGGGTAGAGGTCGTAGAAGTGCTGGGCCGACTCCGGGAGCGTCTCGTGCATGTCCCGGTTCCCGTAGACGTGGAGGCCTTCCGCGTTGGTCGAGTCGTCGGCGAAGAAGACGAGGCGCATTCCGGTGTAGTAGTCGGGGACGTAGCCGCATCCCTGCCGCTCGCCTGCCCCCGTCTCGGCACCGTTGTACCAGCAGATTCCCATGGGACCCTGGTGGGGATCGGGCTCGTAGACGTTCTGGTAGGCAAACTCGACGTGGTAGCCGTCGGCCGCCCGGATCATGATCTCGTCCCCGGGTTCGGCACCGCCGACCAGTTCAGCGAGGTCACGGATATCCGTCCCTTTTACGGCTCCTCTATCCTTGAAGTTCGTTGTTTCGTTGGGATCCCATTTGTCCCCCTCAAAGACCGGTCCCTGGTGGTAGTAGTGAGTCACCCCATCCCCGAGAACCGGGAGGTTTGCTTCCATCCAGCGGTAATCGATTGTCGTCTCCTCAAGGATCGTCTCTCCGTCTGCTGCAATCTTTACAACGCACAGTTCGGTTGTCGGTGCCGCCGAGGCGGCACATGCCAGCATGCTCACGCAGAGGAGCGCAAACAGGATTCGTGTCACGTTTGGATGCATAACTATCATCTCCATAATTCCGATAATTCAGGTTTACCGGGGAGGGATGTCAGCAAGTTCCACCACTCGCCGGATTCGGGCGCCGGAAGGCGGACGGTGTCAGTAGCGTCCCCTGCCTGGTACATCGTCACCTCACCGTCCTCTGTGATCTCTGCAACCGGCACCATTTCCATAACAACCGATTCCGGGCTCACGGTGGCCCGGAGATAGCCGAGGGTCCGCTCACACCCCGTCTGGTATCCGCCGGTCTTCTCTTCCGTGAGCGCGTAGAACGGTGCGCCGCCGCACCCGACGACGAGATACTCCGTTCCGTCCGCCCGGTACCGCTCGTAGGCGTGGGTGTGCGCGCTAACGACTGCGTCGACGCTGTTTTCAGACAGGATGCCACACCACTCGTCCCGGATTGCCCGGTCTCCCCCGGGATGCTGCCGGTCGGAGCTGAACGGCGGGTGGTGGAAGGCCACGATCTTCCGCGGCAGGGGGGACGCGAGGTCGTCCTCCAGCCATGCGGTCTGGATCCCCATATCCGCCCACGCCCGGTCGTTGCTGTCAAGGACGGTCACATGGAGGCTGCCGGCGTCAAAAGAGTAGTAGGCTGGCAGAGCAAAGATGGACGAGAACGCTTCCACGGAGCCGTCGTGGTTGCCCGGCACCGGCACCAGGGTGGTGTTCCGGAGCACAGGACCTGCTATGGCGAAGAACTCGTCCCACTCCCCTTCCTCGCATACGAAGTCACCGGTGTGGATGACAAAGAGGATATCTTCTTCCGCGGCTATCCTCTCCGCCACCAGGCCGTGCCGCTCACTCTGGGTGAAGAAGGGCTTCTGCCCCCGGGTGTCGCCGTATATGATGCAGGTGAACGCATCGTCCCCGAATGTCCGGAACCTGCAGTCCCCCGTTGTTTCGTTCCCGGCACCGACCCGGTAGCGGTAGGTGGTCGCCGGCGTGAGGTCTGCAAGCAGCGCATGGCACACGCCTTCCCTCTCAGGGGAGGGTATGCGGTATGTCTCGCCGCCTTCTGGAGTGTACTCGATCCAGCCCGTCGTGGGGGGGTCTGTCTTCCAGGTGACCACCGCTGAGTGCTCGCTGGTGTTCGTGACATACGGCCCCCAGACTATGCCGGCCGATGCGGCCGGGGTGAGGAGGAGCGCGAGCAGCACGGCAGCCGCCATCGCCACATGGGCGTTCCGGCACCGGCTCACAGTGTATCCTCCTTCAAGATTACCTGGCACCGGGTCGTCTCCCCCGGCTTCACCAGCACGTCTTTAACCGATGCAGAGCCGTTCTCCGAGACGGCTTTGACCTCGTCATAGGTTCCGATACTCATCCCGGTGAAGGTATGCGGCGTCTTCTCCCCGGTGTATCGCCCATAGAGGTAGATCCTAGCGTCCGGGATCGTGCTTTCGACAAGGAGATCCCCGTCGATATACTCACGGAGCGTGCAGGTGACGGCGCCGCCAGTTTTAGCCCCCTCCGGTATCGTGATCACATCCGCGGCAGGGATATGCCCGGGTTTTGATACAAGGATACGGTGCTGGCCGGGGGAGAGGCCTTCCACCCGACACGGAGTACATTTCCCGGTGGGGAACCCGTCGATGAAGACCGCGGCGTCTTCGGGGTTCGAGTTGATACTGATAGGAACTGTGTCGGTATCCCCGGGTTCGATCCAGAATGTATTACCTGCTCCGATACTGTATGGGATTGCGTATGAGTGATAGGCTCCGTCCCGGAAGACCGTAACCCAGGATTTTGCCCCCTCGATCTCCGCATCGTCCGGGATGGTTGCGGCGGGGAAGTACCCGTTCATCGTGAACTTCTCACCACGGCAGGCTTCCGAATCGATACGGATCGTCTTTTTATACGAGGGCATCACGCCGTCGAGATGGACCGGGGTGATCGCGTCCGGGTAGACCCAGGTTTGAACGGTCTCGAACTGGAGGCCGGAATCTTCGCCGCTCTGATCTGATTCGGTCTTTTCGACCCTGATGCTGTGCAGGCCTTCGCGGAGGCCGTAAACGGCGTGCGGTGTCTGCCACACCAGCTTTTTGTTGTCGACGACGATCGTCATACCCGGTGGGTAGGACTCGATGTACAGGCCGCCTGAGTGGCTCTTCACACTCAGGGTGTCATCCGGCGCCGGTGCAGGGGGCGCAGGGGTGCCGGTCGGCATGGGAGTTACGGTATCTGCACCGGGGGCGGGAGTGCTCTCCGGCCCCGGTGCGGGCGGCAGGTCTTCTGATCCGAAGAAGGGGAATACCGCGCTCAGGGTACCGAGGACGGCCGCGATGAATGCCTCAAGGGGGTTCTTCGGCGCGGGAACCGTGTGCCCGGTTGCGGTCTCGTTCTGGCCTGTGGAGATGTTCACTCCGGTCTCATTGCCTGCAGGGGAGAGGGCCGCCTCGAGGATACTGCACTCCCCCTCCTCGACGACGACGGTCCGGGTGGCGTTCAGGTATCCCGGTAACCTGAGTTCGACCGTATGTTCGCCGATGGCAACCGCATCGAGCGTTGTGTTGGTCCGGGCCCCTGCAATGTTCCCGTCAAGAAAGATGCTCGCGTTCGCCGGCACCGATGAGATAGCGATGCTCCCGTTCCTGGAGGTGGAATCGGCTGGTGTAGTATTTTTGGGGAAGAGCACCACATCGAGGATACTGCACTCCTCCTCCTCGACGACGACGGTCCGGGTGGCGTTCTGGTATCCGGGCATAAGGAGTGTGATCGTATGCTCCCCGATGGGGACTTCTTCCAGGGTTGTATCGGAGAAGAGCCCTGTCGCATTCCCGTCGAGGACGATGCTCGCGTTCGTCGGGACCGAGGAGACGACGATGCTTCCGGTCTCGGGGGTGAGGTTGAACTCGACCTCCGCGATCGTATTCGCCACGACATTGACCCACTTCTCATCCGGCTGGACGAACCCCTCCATCTCGACCCCGATCGAATGGCTCCCGGTCTCGATGCCGGAGAGGGTGCAGGGGGTCACATCGCCGGTCCCTTCGCCGTCGAGGAAGACCGCGGCCCCGAAGGGTGTCGAGGTTACCTGGATGCTCCCGGTGGGCTCCTCGTCGCTGTAGATTATGACGTCACTGATCCACTGTACTGAAAGACCTGTGGTGGTTGGAGTTCCGGGCTGGAAGAAGTACCAGTATTCGGGTTCAAAGCACTCATGCATGTCCCAGACGCCGAAAGCGTGGGTGCCGTTCTGGTTCGATGTATCCGCAAAGAAGACGAGGCGCATGCCGGAGCGGTAATCAGGGACGTATCCCTCGTCGGCCTTATACCAGGTGACGATTATCGGCCCCTGCCGGGGTTCGGGCTCGTAGACGTTCCTGTAGGGAAACTCTCTCGACATTCCGTCACTGGCTCTGATCTTGACGGTATCCTCCTCCCCCATCCCGCCGACGAGATCGCAGATATCGGCAAGATCCGTCCCCTTCACCGCGCCCATATCCTTCTCTTCGACGTTGACGTTTTCTTCGGGGTTCCAGGGATCCCCTGCAAAGACCGGCCCCTGGTGGTAGTAATGAGTCCTGCCGTCCCCCTGGACCGGGAGGTTTGCCTCGAGCCAGCGGTAATCGACCGTTGTCTCGTTCAGGGTCGTAATGCCATCAGCTGCAAGCTTTACAACATGCACTTCGGTCGTCGGGGATGCCGCGGCCGGGGCTGGCAGGGCCAGGAGGATGCAGAGCATGAGGATGATCAGGTGCGGGGCTGTTCCCCGCCGGTGCGTAACTACCATGCGTTGCTCCCTGACAATCAAAAAAAGGGTTACTTCCTCCTGATGAGGAGGGATGCTGCCAGTGCGACGGCCAGCACGACAATGAGGGCCAGCGCCCAGGCCGGGAGCGCAGGGCTGGATCCCTGGTCCGGGCCCACGGGACCCTCTGCACCTGCTGCTACTGTATCCTGGACAGTCCATACCAGAGCGTAGATGCTGAAGTGCTCTACCTCTGCGGTGACCGTTCGCGTGACGGAGTCCACTGTAGCGGCGATCTCCTGCCACTCTCCGTTCTCGGGGTTGTACCACATCACCGAGGGTTTCGCGCCGTCATCGATCTTTGCCCACTCTTCCGTGGATAGGGTAAAGGTGAGGGATGCCGGCGGGTCGAAGGTGGCTCCCGCAGGCCCACATCTGAGCGCGATAGCGACGTTCGCTCCCGGCGGCGCCGGGGGGACTTCAGCCGGAGCAACCTTTGTGCAGGTTACTTCAGTAAGTGCGTTGCCTTCGCTATCACGGGCAATGGTGCCCTCCAGTATCGTTACAGCGCCGACTTTATCGTCGGTTCTGACTGTCACCGGCTCAAGCACCATGCCGGCCGCGGAAGTGGTAAGGGGTGCACGCCCGTCAAACACCCTGGGGGTGCCGGGTGCTTTGGGGTCATAGGTCATCTCGGATCCGGGGTTTTTGGGAGATCCGGAGCCGGAACCGGTCTCGGGTCCGTCATCTCCTGTATTGTCATCGCCTCCCGGATTGTCGTCGTCTCCCGGGTTGTCGTCGCCTCCAGTGGGGTCTGCCTTCTTAGCCACCAGTGCAAATACCGAAAGGCCACCGGGCGATACAGCCTCAAAAATGTAGTTCCCGGCAGCATCGAAGTCGACGTGGCGTGTGTTCAGCCCGGTCGTTACGCCGGTGTCAGTCCGCCGCAGGATCACGACGTTGCCCGTTCCCCCCATACTCTCAACCCACTCCGGGCTGGCCGCCATCCTGATGGTGGCCGCCGTGATGATGCCGCCGTCTCCTTTGTTTGCGACGCCGGTCTTCTGAACGTTCAGGACATACGCAATATCGTTGATGCCCTTGCCCGTCAACTGGTAGGTGACAGTCTCGAACGCTTCCTGCTCGTCAGCGTCGGGATTCTGGAAGATCGTTGTGTCGAGCCGGGCAGTGGAACCGGGATACCGGTCCATCTCAAGGTCGATCTGAGCCCAGGCCGATCCCGTCGTGGGCTGTCGGCTGCTCCGGGCACAGACGCTCTCGACGGTGCCGGTGACCTGCAGTTCTCCGGCTGGCCTGTCCCGGGTGAAGATGACCACTTCGTCCCACCCGTCCGTGCCGTTCAGGATGATGGCGGTGTCATTGGTGGTGATACCGCCCAGGAAGGTCCTGTTATCGATGGCCAGCCGCTGCTCTCCGTCGACGTCCGTGGCAGTCACGCCCTCGATCTGGAACGGGTACGTGCCTGATGCTACCGGCACGTCGTCGCCGGCCCCCCCGGTGCTGGCCGAGAGGTCGAGCCTGCTGGCTGCTCCTCCAACAAGTGCAACTTCCTGGTCGGCCTTGTGGCCGTTCACCCAGAACGTTACGACCGGTGCGGCCGAACGCCGGAGATCATCCTCGGTCGCCCTCACTCTGAGGACACCCGGGGTGTCCAGGGGTCCATACTCTCCGGTCTCTGTGGTGACTGTAGATCCCCGTTCGTTCCAGTCGATTTTGGCGATGATGACCGTTCCTGCGGGTGCGGGTTTACCATCGAGCGTGACGCTGCCGCCGAACTCATCGGGCAGCACCGGCAGGGCTGCTGCCGTGCCGGCGAGAGAAAGGAGGATGAGGAGGGATATGATATGTCTGATATCCATGGATCTGCCCCGTCACGCTCCGATTGCGGCGAGTTCGCTCTCACCGCGCAGGTAAATCCAGTAGCCCTTCATCGGCAGCATCTCCTGCGTATCGGCATGGCTTCCCGATCCGCTCCGTATGATGGAAGTCTCATACTGCTGGGTGCTGGCATTATACCCGATCACCTGCGTCCACGCATCCCCGAGCGAGAGGAGAGTATCTCGGGTCGTGGCGGGTTCGGTGTCGCTGAATCCGATAGCGTTCCAGCCCCGGGAGAGCACCTTTGCCGGTGGGGTCCTGATCGCGTCGGTGTCGAAGTGAAGCGGGACCTCTGCACCCCCGGCCGAGTAGATCCAGTAGCCCTCGAGCGGGAGGATCGGGTCGGTCTCTGTTACATTCTGCCAGTACTTCAGTGCGGCATCATACCGCCAGATGCTGTGCTGCTCCCGGTCGACGCTGGCAAAGATTGCAGCAGTGTCACCGCCTGCAGAGAGCATTTTCGGTACCGAGACAAAGTTCCAGCCCTCTTTGAGGGGGATCGTCGCGTCGGCTATGACCGGCAGCCCGGTCAGCGCGATCTCGTCGATGCTCCCGACCTTCTGCTTGTTGGACGTCAGCGCGGTGCCGACGAGTTTCAGCGGCCAGGGCGGTTTTTCACCGTCGGTGGGGAGCGGCGTGCCGTTGATCTCGTCGGCGACGATGATGTCGTTGTTCCGTGCAACAAACGAACTGTTGAAGGTGGTGGAGAAGTCGTCGTCCGTGCCTTTGATGCCGTCCGGGCCGTAGTCGATGACGGTCACGTTGTAGCCTGCGTCCGCGAGGTCGTCACGGAAGGGATCAGTCCCCGCACTGTGCTTGTTATCGTCGTCGACCCAGCCGCAAAGGAGCCAGAGCGGCATTCCCGACCAGACCATATCGTCGCCATCGGTCCAGGTTGCGCTGTGCATGCCCATGGCGCAGGCCTTGCCCGACTCGAAATAAGACCGGCTGACGGTGTCGGTGATGGCGCCCGTCAGGACGAGGTTCCAGTCCTCTCGCGCGCCCGGATGGATCTCGATGGTCGCGATGTTTTTGTTGGATACGCCGGCTGCAGAGGGATACTGGATGTCGTCGGCCCAGTAGTAGTGCCAGTACTCCTCTGCGAGGCACGTCCGCATGTCGTCGGCGCCGAAGATGCCGTCTGGAGTGTTGAAGAAGAGGCGCGGACCGTCACCGTAGGCGGGCACGTAGCCCTGCCGCTCTGTCCACCAGACGACGATAGCCTCACCCTGCCGGTCGAGCGGTGCATAGAGGTTGGTGTAGTTGAGTTTCGCCTCGTAGCCGTCGGATGCGACGAGTTCAATCTCGCCCCCTTCGGGGACTCCGCCAACCAGGTCGCAGAGGTCCTTGATTGCAGTCCCTTTCACGACTTCGTCGACTTTACCGGGGTTGATGTCCTCCGCCGGGTTCCAGAGGTCGTTCGGATCGAAGGTGGGGCCCTGGAACCTGAGCTGGGCACCGTCCGGAGTACCGTAAACATCCAGGTTCTCTTCCATCCACTCGATGGTCTTCGTCGTCTCGTTCACGACGGTCACGCCGTCGGAGGCGTACCGGACGATGCGGATGGACGGGGCTTCCGTCGGCTCCTGGAAGTCGACGAGTTGAATCCTCTGGACGTTCCCGACACTCTTGCTCCCGACTGCCCCCTCGCCGACGAGGCGGAGCGGGTAGGCGTCTCCGGTGATCGCCGTGCCGTTGACCTTGCTCGCGACGATATAGTCGAGCGGACTCGCCACGATCTCCTGACTGGTGAACTCCTTACTGTAGGGGGTCTCCCCACCGGAAGAGACGATCACCGTGTAGCCTGCCTGGGCGAGGGCGGCGTTGAAGGCTCCGGAGCCGTGCATGACATCGTCGTCAACCCAGCCGCAGAGGACCTTTAACGAAACACCGGTCCAGGTGCTGACCCCGTCGTTGTACTCCTTCGTGTGGTAGCCGCATGCCTCGAACTCTTCCTTCGTGAGGAGGTCCGTAACCTGCGGCCCCTCGAGAGCAAGCGTCCACTCTGAATCGGTGCTTTCGTCAGGCAACCCTTCGAGGGTGATCGACGCGATGCTGCCGATCCGCTGTTTCCCGGATGTGAGGGATGAACCGACGAGTTTCAGCGGCGCACCGTTATCCACGGAAAGCGGTGCTGCATTCATTTTGTCTGCGACGAGGTACGTGTCGTTCCGGGCGATATCGGCGCTGCTGAACGTGGCGTTAAACCCGTCGCTCGCGCTCACCCGCACGGTGTACCCGGCGTCCGCCCGCGTATCGTTCAATGTCCAGTGGTCGCCGTCCTCCATGTCGTCGACGACGGCCACCAGGTACCAGAGCGGTATGCCGGTCCAGACCTGTTCGCTGCCGTCGGTGTAACTCTCACCGTGACATCCGACCCCATCCTCGAACTCAGCCTGCGTGAGTGTCCGGTTGAACGTGCCGGAAAGCGTGATCTCCCACTCGTCAGAGGGTTCGGAGAGGCCGATGAGTTCGATCTCGGCAATGCCGCCGATCTTCTGGCCGGCACTCACGTCGGGACCGATGAGCTGGAGCGGCCAGCAGGGCTTCTCCTTCTCGCCGATGGTCTCCGGGAGTTCGGTGCCGTTGAGGGTGTTCGCGACGATGATACCATCGTTCTCTGCGACGCTTGCGCTCTCGAAGTTGATCGAGTAGCCGTCGTCGGCGATGACCTTGATCGAGTAGCCCTGTGCGGCGAGGGCGTCGTTGAACGTCCAGTGGTCGCTGGTCTCGATGTCGTCGACTAAACCGACGAGGTACCACAGGGGCATGCCCTCCCAGACACCGCCGTCATCATCGGTGTAGGTGGCTACGTGCCCGTGGTCGATCCCTTCCTCGAAGTAGTCCTGGTCGACGGTCTCTGTCTGTGCACCCTTGAGCGTGATACTCCAGCCCGACGGGGTCGGGGTTGGGGTCGGCGTTACCGGCGACTCGTCCAGTGTTACTTCGATACGGATCAGCGCCGTTGCGTTCTCCGGCGTCGGTTCATCACCGTAGCAGAAGACGACCTCATCGCCTTCGGCAAGCGCTATGACATTGAGGCCGTCATCGTGATTGCCATACCCATCCTTAAAGACATCGTTGACATAGCAGGCCCACTCGGTCTCATGCTTTACGTACGGGTACTCACCGATGTTATCGAGCAGGAGGACTCCGGTATCGCTCCATTTCTTGTCGGTGACATCGTAGGTGAAGCCCTCGCGCTCCGCTACCGCCTGGAGAGCCCCGAGCGGGGTCCGGTTGTCGACGGTGTAGGACGTATCGGAGTTGTAGGCCGTACATTCGAACGTGCCAGCCGTCAGAGCAACAGTGTCGTCGAAGAGTGTCACGGGATCCGCGGACCGGGCCCCGGCGAGTCTCATACCTAGCTCCTCCGTCGGTGTCGCTGTTGGCTCCTCCGTCGGTGTCGCTGTTGGCTCCTCCGTCGGTGTTGCTGTTGGCTCCTCCGTCGGTGTCGCTGTTGGCTCCTCCGTCGGTGTTGCTGTTGGCTCCTCCGTCGGTGTTGCTGTTGGCTCCTCCGTCGGTGTCGCTGTTGGCTCCTCCGTCGGTGTTGCTGTTGGTGTCTCTGTCTCAGTCACTTCAGGGGTCACTGTGGTATTCACAGTGCTCTCCCCCGGACTCACGTTCCCGCCGGGGAACAGTTCCCCTGCTGCCGGAAGTATCAGCAGCGAGCATATCACCAGTACGAATAGGATGTACTGACTCCTTTTGTCCAGATAACCCATAAAATCACTTCATTTCTGTTCATACCATCTCTCAGAGCCCTGTCTGGAGAAGTAACGTTTTAGACTAGGTTATGGGCATGTAAAAACGTTACAGTTAATTAACCTGGTTAAGTTAACTCAATCTGATTTATCTGCGTCAGGCCCTTTCCCCGTACTCTCTCGACCTGCCCGGTGCCCCGAAGATCTTCCATATCCGGCAAATCGATGCATTAATCACCAAAAAGAGCCCAATATTCCTTTCCAGAGGGATCGGATGGCAGCAACGGAATCATGGCTCCCCGTCTTCGGCTACGGGGGGCACATCAAAGCGACAACGCAGGAAGTGGTCATCGTGCAGGGGAGCGCTACCCGGCGTTATCCTCTTCAGGCGGTGAGGCACCTCCTGATCGTTGGCGGCCATACCCTGCACACCTCGGCGGTGACAAACCTCCTTAAAACCGGTGCTGCCATCACCTTCTTTGATATCGACGGCACACCCGTCGGATACCTCTACCCCTACAGTTACCGGCCGGACGAGGCGGTGCGCCTTGCCCAGGAACGGGCTGCCCCCCACCGGTTCGCGCAGCCGCTCGCGACAACCGGCCTCCAGTCGAGGCTTCTCCTCCTCGAAGAACTCTACGACCGCGCCGGGCAGGAGATCTTCTACGCTGGGGAACTCGATTTCCTCTACCAGGCCCGGGAGGAACTCTCGGTATCGGTCACCATGGAGGATCTGCGAAGGCTCTCCCGCCTGACGGCCGATATGTACTACGAGATCCTCTCCCGCGCGCTCCCGCCGGAACTCGGGTTCCGGCGCAGGACGAGTCGCCCGTACCGCGATCCCGTCAATGCCATGTTCTCGCTTGGATACGCGATGCTCTATGGCAACTGTTGCGTCGCGCTGATTGGTGCCCATCTCGACCCCGACCTCGGCATGCTCCATGAGGGGGCCGGAAGCTTCGTCCATGACCTCATCGAACCGCAGAAAGCGGTGATGGTGGATCGTGCCGTCATCAGGTTTGCCCGTGAAGAGATCGGGGACGGAGATTACGAGTGCAGTGAAAAGAGATGCTATCTCGATGCAAACTTCTCGGCCCGGCTTGTCGCGGCGCTCCGCAAATCAATCGACCAGTCCCGCATCGATGCGCAGGTGCGCATCCTGCGGGACGCGCTCCTTGCAAACGCCGAGTTTCATGTGCTGTACTGGTAACTGCCCCGCTGGATGGTAAACTCGGGGTAGGTAGCAGGAGAGATCTCCCGCTGGGTAAGGTCCCTGATGACAACCCGGGGGCACCCATAAAGCATGGAGACGAACTTTTCAAGGATGATAGGTTCGGCGGCTGCGGTGATGAGTACCCTCCCGTCAGGAAGGTTCATCGCCTCGCCGACGACGCCGAGGTTGGTGGCGATCCTTTTGATGCATGCCCGAAACCCGACGCCCTGCACCCGTCCCGCTATTCTAATCTCGATCGTCTTCACAGCCAGTGCTCCTGGATGAGCCGCAGGGACATATCCAGTTCGTCATAGACCTCGTCCCGGATCGTCGAGTCGCGGATGTTGAGGGCCTCGCTCACGGCCATGTCGAGGACTTCCCTTGAGCGGTCATCGTAGCGCTCTGCATAGATCCGGCACGCCATATCGCCGAGCACAAAAGCCCGCCGCGAAAGCGGCCTGATGATCCGCGCCTCTTCGAGCGCGCAGAGCAGCATCCTGTCCGCGACCTCGTGCTGCCCTGCGTTCCTCGCGATGAGGTAGAGTTCGGTGTAGTAGGTCGCCCGTTTTGCCCGGTCGGGTGCCGCCCGTATCGCCCTATCAAGCGTGACCATGTCCTTTGTGGTGTAGTCGCCGCTCCGGATCTTGTCCCGGCAGTCCAGGATCCTGCCGTAGACCGTGGTCTTCCATGACTGGGGCATGGTCTGCTCGAGCTGGACCGCGAGGTTGTACCGGATTCTATCGTCATCGATGGTGGAGACGATATCGGCAGCGCGCTCTCGGGCAGTTGGTTTCCCGCTCGCCCGGTAGAACGAGAAGAGCATCTGGGCCATTCGCTGCTGCGTCATGGCGGTGATGAACGGGATCTGAATGTACCTGGCCGTTCTCTCCATGCCATCCAGCAACTCATCGATCTCCTCTTCGTCTCCGTAAGTCTCGGCAAACTGCGCCACGTCAAAGAGCATCGAGAGCCGGACGTAGGGAGAGGGAATGCTTACGACGGTGTGGCACATGGCCGAGAGGATATCCTTTCGCTGTGCAGGCTCACTGACCATGTCGAAGACCGCGGCCAGGGCATCGACGTACTCGACCGGATCCTCGATCTTGCCGACCTGCTCGATCGCCCATTCGATATCCTCTTCCTGCTTGCTTACGGTGCTGAGGCTTCTTGCGGCGTAGATCAGGTTCTTCCTGACGAATGCCTCGCGCTCCTGCCCCACCAGATCGAGTGTCCCCTGCGCCTCGGTAAGGTAGCCTCTGGCTGTGCTGTGGTCTATCCCGGCCATGAGTCCGGCGAGGTCCGAGAGCATGATCGCACGCACCGACGGATCAGAGATGGTGCCGATGGTCTCGTGGAGCCTCCGGATGATCGTCTCGGCGCGGTCAACGTTTCCGAGAGCCGAGTATGCGCTCACGATCCGGTACATCCCGGAGTAGCGCGCATAGACGTCGGCGGTATGCTCGAAGAGGCGATACATCAGCTCGAGGACCGGTTGCGCCGCCGCTCCTCCCTCGATCCCCTCGAGCAGATACGCCGTCACCTCATAGGGGTCGGCAGAATCGAACTCTTTTGTGTAATCGGTGAAGAAGGTGAGGATCCTCTGGAGCATGGCGGTCCGCTCGTAATCTCCCTCGATCTCCAGGGAGAAGAGCGTCATGGGAACCGCAAAGATCGGACTCCTATAAGCCTGCGTGTACTCGAGCATAATGTCGACGTAGCTTGCTATCCTGATCGAGATCTCCTCTCGCGAGGTATTGGCCTGGAGGAGGGCAAGCGCGATCTCGAACGGCTCCATCATGCCTTCGAAGACCCGGGCCTTTCCCCGGGAGAGCTGGTCTGCCGCCTGCAGGCTTCCGACCCGGACATAGCCCTCGATGAGGGGGTCGGCCAGCTGCCGCTGCAGGGACGGGTCGCTGATCTGGGAGAGGATCTGGGTGGCCTCATCCAGCGCCCGGAGCGAGAGCTGCTCGATCCCGTACATGATCAGGCCATGGATGACCTTGCCCATCGCAAAGAGGCAGTAGTCCCGCTCCAGCAGGGATGTGGAGAGAACCCGCATCCCGTGGAGTAGATCGAGGTCCCCATCCTCGACGGCGAGCACGGCGGCCTGATCCACGATGCCGCCCATCGCCTCGGCCCGTGCCTGCTGGTCCATGATCTCGCAGGTGAGCCCGGTTGCGTTCCGGAGAAGATCCCGGTCTTTCCGGGCGACGCCGATCCGTGCCATCTCGACGGCGATGGTCGAGATTGCCTGTTCGCGCATACCCTGCTCTCCGATCTGGCTTACCAGGTCAACGAGAGTCGAGGGGTCTTTCTGGCGGATGAACCCCCGGTCGATCAGGATGGTGTTGCATTCGAGGAGCAGGGGGTCCTGTGCGTGGTGCGACCCTGCAAGCTCCTTAATTGCCGGTATGTGCCTGATGACTTCGTCAAAGTCGTACTCTTTACAGAAGTCGGTCACCGCCTGGTGTACCAGCGAGTCGGCGATATCGGTATCCAGTGTGGCGAGGATGTTCTCACGGACGAGTCTGATCTCGTCGCGCCGGACACCCTCCTTGATCAGACGGACACTGGTATCGAAAAATTGGGCGTTGATCCTCTGCGTACTGGTGCTGGCCTTTTTCATGACCTCAATCGCGTGATAGAAGTCACCCATCCGGGAGAGTGCATCGGTGATCTGCCGATAGAGTTGGGCCGCCTTCGTTGCATCGCAGGACTCGTCGATCAGCGGCGTGATGTCGAGGAGGATGGTCGGGTTGCCGCTTTTTTCGACGACCGCAATCCCGGAGAGGACGATCTCCTCGATGGGAAGCTGGGTCTCGCCTGCGCCCCTGGCGTTGAACTCGAACGCCTTCTCGAGGAACCACCGCTCCCCGCTCCTTTCTGCTTTCTTCAGGAGTTCTAGGACGAGGGTCTGGCCTGCCCACGGCTTCTCGTCGTCGATCCTGAGCAGTTTGGCATACACCTGTTTCTTGTCCCGCTGACGGTCGAGGAGTTGTTCGATCAGGATTGCGAGGACTTCGGTGAGCCGCTCTTCTGGGATATCCGGGAGGGAGTTTATGATCTGCTCGACGTCGGAGATATCCTTCTTCAACGAGGATTTCCAGGCGGCGTCAACGATATCGGCGATCGAGTTGGTGCGCCGGATCTTCTGGTTGATCTCGGTAGCGCTCGAAAGCCCGCTGATCACGAGGTTAATATCTCCGGACTCGATACCGGAACCGGCGATTGCTCGGGCCACATCGGCGTGGAGTTGTGACTGTCTTGATATGTCGCCGATCTCAGGAAGCATCTGGAGAGCATATTGCATGATGTCGGCGCTGTGGTGTTTCTGGCCGTACCGAATGAAGAGCGGTATAATCTCGGAGAGGATTGCTGAGCGGTATTTACGGATGCTGATCTTATCGAAGGCCTCTCCTCCTTTCTCAATATAGTGGATGTCTCCGGTGTCGACCCCGGCCTGGACCAGGTCGCGGGAGATCCCGGCGAGTATATCGGACTGATGGCTCTTACGGTCGAGCTTATCGACCAGGGTGAATATCGCAGAGAACCATGCTTCATCCCTGTTCTCACGATAGAGCGCGGCAGCACGCCTGGTGAGGGTGAATACCTCTTCTTTAGTCGGTTCGACGAGCTGGCTTAAGAGTTCGGGCTGCCCTTCGTCGAACGCCGCTTCAACCAGGGCGGCGTTCATCTGCTCGTAAAGCGATTTCTTCTCCTTCCGTGTCTGGGTCTCCGATATGTCTGAAACAACCTTTTCAAGCTCACGCAGATCGCCAGACGAGATAGCGGAGTTTATCTTCTGTTTCATCTGCAGTTTTCCATTCATTTTGATCAGCGCTCTCCGGTGGGTACTGCATCATGCATATCCATTATCAGATATATAGATTGCCCCCCTTTCACAAGAATGTTATTCAGTAGAATTCAAAGAGTTCCTCGAAAATATCGGGGATATGATGAATGGCAGGAGCCTCCGGGACACCCCGAATCGAATGCCTCATGAAGGATCGATCCCGGCTGTGAGTGGTGCGACTGCCGGAACGTTGCACCCTTTGGTCCGTCGCCAGTCGCACTGGCGGTGCTCCTGCTCCAGACGTTCCGTCTGTCGCCAGTCGAAAACCCTTCGGGTTTTCTCCCGCTCTGGCTCTGAGGACCCGTCGCCAGTCGCACCTGGCGGTGCTCCTGCTCCGGTCCTTCGGACCATCGCAACTCACACCTGGCGGTGCTCCTGCTCCGGTCCTTCGGACCATCGCAACTCACACCTGGCGGTGCTCCTGCTCCGGTCCTTCGGAC